>Ga0315338_1000155_pt1 | contig 296205 bp, 297 predicted proteins | sample ASW8metaG_FD_204518 | JGI IMG/M metagenome (GOLD analysis project Ga0315338, IMG submission 204518) | Ammonia-oxidizing marine archaeal communities from Monterey Bay, California, United States - ASW #8 | ecosystem: Environmental > Aquatic > Marine > Coastal | place: USA: California | collected... | reverse complement strand
CCGTTGACCAGTTATGTCCCAGGTCATTTACTCCGCCTGAGCAGTTGTTGTTCTGTTCTGCCTGGAATACTGTGTTTATTAAGTTCGTATTGGATCCTGTTGCAGGTACGTTTCTAAATGTACTTCCATTTGGTGAGGTGTTGTCCTTAAAGGTACAGAAGCTGATATCTGAAGTTGCCCCGTTGTCAGTTCTTATGGCACCACCAGCGCCGTTTCCTACGTTTAGTACAAATGTTGTGTTAAGTGCGGTTAATGTACCTGGGCCAGGATTTCCATCATTATTAATAGCCCCGCCCTGAGTAGCTTCATTTATATTGAATAAACCACTTGTAATAGTAAGGTCACCTTCATTGCTGATAGCACCACCACTGGTACCCGCTATGTTCATCTCAAATGTTGTACAGTCAAGTACTGCAATACCATTCTGATTATTATGAAGACCTCCGCCACGCATGGCTGCAGAATTATTAAATAATGTTGTTGGGTCTATACTCAGTTCGCCGTCATTAAAGATACCGCCACCATCATCACCGGCTACATTGTTCTGAATTGTAGAATCAATAACTGTTGTGATAGTACCGTCAAAGCTAAGAAAACCACCACCATCACCGCCAAATGCTTCATTATTTTCTATTGTTGAATTAGATACAATTACTGTACCGGACACTCTGTTTGTAAAACCTCCGGCGAATCCAACAGGACCGCCGTCTGTACCAGCTTCGTTACCGGATATTACAGAGCCGTTTCTAATCTCTGAAACAATTGGAGCTGCGTGCACAAAATGTATACCACCACTCGAGTTACCATTTGCATCGTTTGTATTAAGTGCTTTGTTATTACTTATTGTTGAAGCATCAATAATTGTCTCAACTCCGGTTGCAATACCGCCGCCGTCCTGGTTTCGCGTAGTATTACCATCTATTAATGTTCCGTTAGTTATCATTAATGTTGCATCTGTAGCATTAAATGCACTGATAGCGCCGCCAAAGTCATTTGCTTTATTATTTGTTAAAGTACAGGCTGAAAAAGTAACAGTAGAGGCATATGAACCAGCTATATGTACAGCCCCACCCTGATCTACTCCAGCATTTGATAAATCAGCATCGTTCATATCAAATGTAACACCGGTGAAAGTTACATCTCCGGTCATTGCATTATCTATATTAACAGCTCCACCACTTCCATCTGCTGTATTTCCAGTAAAGTTACCACCGGTTATGTTGGCTGAACCTGCACGAATATCCACAGCTCCGCCGTTATTTGCATTGTTGTTCGTATAATCACAACCGTTTGATGTAAACACTGAATTAATATTTGATGGCTGAAATCTAATTGCACCACCCGCAACACTTCCTGCGTCATTATTATTAAAGACTGAGTTTGTACAAGTAAGATTACCATCTCCGAAAAATCCAATACCACAACCCTGACAATTTCCAGGGGCTCCGGCAGGATTATTCCCATCAAATAATGAATTAACAACTATAATATCACCTGTACTTGTTGGCTCGGCCCATATACCGGCAGCACCGTCTCCACCTTCTAGATTTGTAAATGTACAGTTATTACATGTAAATGTAGCTACACCGTTATATTGTATAGCTGCACCGGGGCCGCTTACTACTAAACTATGGTCTGCAAATACCATATTGTTTAATGTCAATGTACCGATTGCTGTATTTATCCCACCCAGCACCCTGACTAACGGGTTTGTTACATTATTGCTATTTGTTATAGTGTTTGCTGTATTACCGTTTACAGTGAGGGTACTACCCGTACCGTCATCGGATACGTCCCTTATATTTAAGAAACCATCCATTGTCAAGTCTATAGTCCCGGTAGGGCCGGAAAAGTTGATTATATGGCTCGCACCGTCAGTATTGGCTGCCGCATTTACAGCAGAACGTAACCTGCAGTTATTAGGGACTGCATCAGTACATTCGCAGTTTGCTGGGATTATCGGACTAACATTACAGCCCGCATCTGCAGCACCGCCTAGATTGTCTACAGTAAAAGTTACCGCGTTTGTATTTTGTGTGAATAAAAACAGTGAAACTACTAAGATTGAGAATGTAAGTAAATTCCTTACGCTCATTTGTAATAAGCTCATCTCTTTACCCTCCTTAAAAGTAAAGCAATTGGATATTTTTCTGTCTATTTAGAAAACTCACATAATTATAATACTTTTTTGTTAAAAATTGCAACTAAAATATTTAATGAACCTAGTTGATTAACCAATAATAGTTAATCCATATTTTTATTATACTAACCAGAAAATAATATAAATTCAGGAGTATAGAATATCCCTGCAATACAAGCTGTGACGAGGCAGGCGATTGTTGCAGCAATTAATGCCTTTATACCAAGTTTTGCAATATCAGCTGTTCTTTTAGGTGCAAGAGCTGAAATCCCTCCCACAAAAATTGCCATAGAAGCAAAATGAGCAAACCCGCAAAGGGCATAACTTGTAACTACTATTGTCCTTTGATTTGATATCTGCCCTTCAGTAATAAGTTTTGCAAGGTCCTGGTAGGATACAACTTCAGTAACAACAAGTCTTTCTCCTATTAATCCCGAAATCTTAAGTGCATCATCAAATGGAATGCCTATCATTAAGGTAAAGGGATAAAAGAGATAACCCAGTAGTGATTTGAGAGACCAGTTGATGTCTATATTAAGGAAGAGATTAATATAGTGCCCGATATTCACAGTCCCAAGGTCAAATAGTTTTACTATTCCAAGTACTGCAATCAGCAGTGCCGCAATACCCACAATCATCCTGACCCCGCCTTCTGACCCTTTTATAACTGCTTCAATCACTCCGGATTCCCTTTCGTATGACGGCTCAACGTTAAGTCCGGCTGTTTCGGCTTTTTCTGTTTCAGGGACAAGGATTTTACTCATAACTATTGCCGCAGGGGCAGATAACAGTGATGCAGATATAAGATGTGCCGCAATTGTTGGGAATTCACCCTGCAAAATAAACACGTAAAGTCCCATTACACTTGATGATACTGTTGCCATACCCGCTGTCAGGACCATACATAACTCAGATCTTGTCATATTGTTAATATATGGCCGGACGGTGAAAGCAGATTCTATACCTACAAAGATATTACTTGCCACAACAAGAGATTCGGCACCGGATATATTCATAAATTTTGTAAAAATTAATGAAAAACCTTTAATTACTTTCTGCATAACACCGTAGAAATATAAAACTGACATTATTGCCGAGAAAAATATAATCACCGGGAAAACCTGGAACGCGAGGATAAATCCAAGTGATTTTGCTCCGCCGCCGTCAACAGCTCCCGGAGGAAGAGCAAGCGGCCCGAAAAGAAACTCGGCTCCAGCACCAGAGGCATTAAGAAACACAAGGAAGACGTTATTAAGGAAAAGAAATACTTTTGGCCCGTAAGGAAATAGAAATATAAAAAATGCAAAAATCACCATCAGCCCTATTCCGGCAATTACTGTTCTGCGGTTAATGCTTCTTCTGTTTTCGGAAATTGCCCAGGCTAGTGCCAGGAAAAGGAAAAGCCCAATAAAACTGACAATATTGTATAAATCCATATGGACTTCATTTTAAGAGGTAAATTATTTTTTTCAAACTTAAGAGATAATAATATTTATGGATTTGAATACTGTTTATTTAATTGATAAGCTATCTGTGAAATGATAATTGACGACAAACTGCTTGAAATAATATGCTGCCCTGAAACAAAACAGGACCTGAAACTTGCTGATGAAAAAACAATAAGCGAATTAAATGCTCTTGTTGAAAGTAAAGAACTTAAAAACCGTATAAAACAGCCCGTGGAAAAAAAACTTGACGGCGGCCTCATCAGGGAAGATGGTAAATATCTTTACCCTATTATAGAAGAGATACCGATACTTTTGATTGATGAATCAATTCCTCTTTAAATAGTGTCATCGCGAACCGAAGGTGCGGCGATCTCATGCTATCAGAATCAAGCCTTGATTTTTCTTTTGTTATAGCTGTTGCAAGGAATATCTATTATCTGCAAGTCTAAATTTAAATCTATATTTAGGCTATAAAATTACAATCTCGGATCATTCAATCTCAACATACAAGATAAAGAAAAGTAAGTACAAACTGTATTAATCTTTAGACAGCATCCGGTCAATTGACGCTTTACCAGCACCTACAACAATCACAATCAGCCCAAGCCCAATGGCAAGTATATGATACTCAAAGCCCTCTCCTTCGTTAGCACCAAACCAGTTCATAAAAAAACCATGATTGGAGTGGACCATAAAGATTGCACCAAGCATGATAAGCGTAATTGCTGCAGCGGAAAATCTTGCAAGAAATCCAAAGATTAACGATACTGCACCAAATGATTCGGCCACTATTATAAGAACGGCTACAATTGAAGGCATTCCTGTGCTTACAAAAAAATCAACAGTATTTGAGAAGCCACCGCCACCAAACATACCAAGCAATTTTTGTAATCCGTGAGGCAGTATAACAATACCGAGAACAACTCTTGCAATAAGGCCGGCAATATTATCGGTTGTGTAATATAGATTTTTAAGCATGAATTTTTCCTCCTCAATATTTTGAAGTTATAAAATTATGATAAACCAAAAATGCACAAAGACTCAAATTTTTTTTAATCGAGCTGTATCTTTGAATCATCAATTAACAGATAAGCTAATACACTTCCTACAAAACAAATCCCTGCACAAAGTTTCATTACAAAAGAAAATGTGGTGTGAAACGAATTTTTGAGTGAAAACTGAACAAGGTCCGCAGTCTCTCTATCGAGCCATTCGGGAATCTGAGCAGCCGTAAATTTGATTCTTTCATTTTTTAAAAAATCAAGAGAAGCAGGGTCTAGTGCTATATCTGCTAGATGTTTATCAAGATGAAAGTTAAACAGGTTAATTCCTATAAGGCCAAGGATTGCTATACCGAGAAGGCCGGCTATTCTGCCGACTGCATTATTTATACCTGAAACAAGGCCTGAATAAATCTTATCATGTGAGCCGACTACTGCTGATACCATTGGGGAACTCGACAGGCCGACCCCTCCGCCCATTAGTAGTATTGGAAGAAGCCAGTCGCTCCTGTACTCGGTCTCAATTCCAGGTACAGAAAACAGATAAAATGCAATTGACACCATAAATATACCAGTCATTAGCAGGCTTTTGACACCTAGTTTACTAACCAGTTCACCTGAAATTGTTGCAAGAATTAATAGTGCTGCAAAACCCGGTAAAAAACTGATGGCAAATTCAAGGGCAGAGTAGCCGTGAAGCTGTATGAATCCAAACGGGACATAAAATATTACTGCGTTCCATGAAAACCAGAAAAGAAACGATACAATATTGGCTCCTGTAAATGTCCTTGACCTGAAAAGCATCATTGGGACAAGTGGTTCATCAACCCTTCTTTCATAATATACAAATAACGCACCCATAATTAAACCGGCTGCTATTGATCCAATCACCCTTATGTCTGTATAACCCATATTGGGTGATTCAATAAGTCCGAATACAAATAAGCCAAGTCCGAGTGAGACCAGTACTGCACCTACCAGGTCAAGTTTTATTGGCCTTAAGTCACTATCATTTTTTACCTTTGTAATAAGAAGGGGCAACAGAAGAATAGAAACGGGAATATTGATTAGAAATACGTACCGCCATGTATAGGCCTCTGCCATCCATCCGCCAAGTATAGGCCCAAGCGCCGTTGTAACTGCTACGAATGCCGACCAGATACCAAACGCCCTTACCCTTGTACGTGCATCAAACGATACGGTAAGAAGTGCAAGACTTGCGGGTATTAGTAATGCACCGCCTATTCCCTGGAAAGCCCTTGCAAGAATGAGGTTATTTGTAGTCGGGGCAAGGCCGCACCAAAGCGAACATAATGCAAACATAATAAGCCCGATAATAAAAATTTTCTTTCTGCCGTATTTATCACCAAGTGCTCCGCCAAAAAGGATAAGGGAAGACACCATCAGTGCATAGCTCTCAATAATCCACTGCGCCTGCGTGATCTTGGCACCAAGCTCATTTTGTAGAACGGGAAGTATCGTGTTTACGCCGGTACTGTCTATAAAAGGCATCCCGGTCCCGATTATTGCGACAACAAGTACCCAGAAACCGTCTCTAAGGCTAGTAAATGGTGCAGATTCCTCTTGGGAGTTATACTCCTGACTTTGGGCTTTAATATCCATAGGTATGCTTCGTAAGAATCTTTATAATATGAATTATTATCGAGATTTAAGTGCCGACTCAGCGTGTAGTCTAGCATACTATGGTTTTAATGTAATTATTTAATAGCTACGCATGCTGATAGACCTTTCCCTTGTAACTTCTAAATAGAAACGCAAATATTTTATTTGGCAGTAGCCTTACCACAAGATCACCAATCTTTGGAGAAATTGCATCTGCAAGCAGCATTAACTTCGGCTGAAAAGGCACAATAATCCTCACCCTGTTATGGTAAACACCTTCAACAACTGCTTTACTCACCTGCTCTACCGGGATCGGTGTAAACCGTCTGAATGGCGGTGGCATGTCCTCCGGTTTTACATGGTCAAGGAGCGGCGTTTGTGTTAAAGCCGGGTGAATAGTAGACACATTAATTCCGCTTCCCCTGAGTTCCTGCCTGAGTGAAGCTGTAAATCCTGTTATAGCATGCATAATGCTGGAATATGCACCGAAATGAGGAAAAGCTTTCCTGCCTACAACTGATGACATATTCATTATATGCCCTGAGCCCTGCTTTCTCATAATGGGAAGGATCTCTTTTGTAAAATAGACCGAACCCATCAGATCCACTTCAAACAGATTTTTAAGCTTGTTTTCAAAATCATCATCTTCTACAAGTCCAACTTCCGAATTACCTGCGTTGTTAAATAAAACATCAATCCTGCCGAATTTTTCTGCAACTTTATTTACTGCATCTGCAACCTGATCCTTCGATGAAACATCAGTGGGAACTACGATTACCTCCTGGTTAAACTCTTTTATTTCATTTGCAACAGTATCAAGCTTATCCTTAGACCTTGATACCAGGGCTACCTTTGCCCCTTCCTTTGCAAACCTTAAAGCAGTATCTTTTCCAATCCCGCTTGAAGCCCCTGTAACAATTACAACCTTATCTTTAAACCTATCCTTCTTAATCATTTTGATGCCTCCTTGATATTATTAAATTTATGAAGCAATTGATTTTATAAATTCATTGTCATCTTGCAGAAACAATAGTTGTTTCTGATTTGCTTTTGAAAGCCATTCTTCATTTTCATGCGCTAGAAGCGGATCTTTTAGTAATGGGTATCCACGCTCCGACTCCCATTTGTCCAGATCCGGTGCTTTTGTCAGCATTGTCTTCATCATAAGTAAAGCTGCATCAATTTTTCCTCCTACCTTAAAGTTGGGAATTACTAGCTCAGGATTTTTAATGTAACGGCGTGCAGTAATTTCAAAGTCCTCAGCCGGACGTCCGGTCACCTTTTCAACGTGGTCTGTTGGTGCGCCTGCGGCAAAAGTTCCACCCCTTAACTCTTCTGCATAGTGCCTGATCTGTGCAATTTCGAAGTTTGAGAATCCCTGCGCCTTGGCAGCCTTAACAAACATCCAGGTAGGAACGTCTTGGTAAGTCACATTCTTACCCAGAATATTGCTGAATATTTCTGCTATATCACTCCCGGAAATTAGTCTTGGCCCTGTAGGTCTGTAGTTTTTGCCAATGTGTGGACCAGGTTGTTCAAGAATTGAAGCAACTACAGATGCTATATCTTCATTTGATGGCGGTGCATTTAAGCCTTCACCATATGGCAGCATTAATTTGCCAAAATTAACAACTGCTGGAAGTCCGAAGAAGTAAGTGAATGCAAACAGTCCCGGATTTACAAATACAACTTCTACATTTGGCATCTGGTTATAAATATTATTAGTAATCCAGTGCTCACGCGTTACGATAGAGGGGTGCGAAGGGTGCGGGTTCCAACCGCTCATTAAAGCAACAACCTCAAGTTTTGCTTCTTCGGCTGCTAAAGCAAAAAGCATCGAGCCGTGTAAAAGATTAGGAGCAAATGGGGGACAGTGATAAGCGCGCTGCACATCAACAAGTGATAACTTTAAGTCCCGCATATCAAATAAATTTCCTACAAAAATTTCCGCACCGGCTTTTCTCAATCGTTCGGAACGTGAATCTTCCCTATGAACAAATGCGCGAACAGGAAAACCCTTATCTAACAATTTTGTAACCACTATTGAACCTGTGTGTCCTGCAGCAGATGTAACAAGTATTCTTGGTTTACTCATTTTAATGCCTCCTTTTATACGTGTATATACACATATAATTTTAAATTTTTTTATTCTATTTCTGAGACTAAACCTGACAAATTAGAAATCATTGATTCCCAGTTATTGATTCCCAATGTGCTTTTAATTTTTTCCTGTGTTTTCTTCCATAATGGCAGGGCTTTGACTAAAACCTCTTTTCCATTCTCGGATATATTTATAATCTTTGCCCTTTTGTCACTGCCAGCATTAATTTCTACCAAACCTTTTCTTTCTAATGGTGCAAGATTCCTGGCAAGTGTTGTTCTGTCTACATGCATTATTTCAGCAACCTTAGAGAGAGAAATTGGGCCATGAACAAAAATATGTGCCAACACAGTGTACTGTGTACCTTCCAGACCTATCGGTTTAAAGGCTTCGTCGAAAAGATTTTGAATTACACGAGTTGCCTTTTTCAGATTAAATCCGGTACATTCGTTACACTTAGCGATTTCGTATCTGCTTAATTCGTTCGTATCAGCACTTTGTTTCATAATATTAGGAGTATATACACCTATTATTATTTTGTCAATAAAATATTTTTTTATGATCCGGTTCAAAACAGCTATATTATTCATGTGGATCTCAAAAAAATAAAAATAGATGAAATTAAAAACCTGGACAACTTTTCAGGAATTGTCCCGGTCTTCCCCCTGTCTACAGTAGTATTTTTTCCAAACACACTTCTTCCACTTCATATTTTTGAAGAAAGGTACAGGGATATGCTTAGTGACTCCCAAAATTCCGAGAACCTAATTGCAATGGCCCTTCTTAAACCCGGCTGGGATGACAACTACTACGGCAGCCCCGAGGTATTTGATGTTGCAGGGATGGGCAGAATAGTAAGCTCCGAGATTTTTAGTGACGGCAGGTCAAATATCGTTTTATATGGACTAAAAAGAATAAGAATTTTGGAATTCACCCAGGATAAACCATACAGGAAAGCCCGCATAGAGCTTTTGGATAATAAAAGTTGTAATGAAGAAGTAAATTATAAGGAAAAGTTAAAAAATATTGTATCAGACTGGAATGATATACTTGGTGAAAAATATAAAGAACACCAGCTCAATATAAACCTGGAACTACCTCTTGCCAACCTTACAGATGTAATGGCATCTGTAATATTTACTAATATTTTTGACAAGCAGTCTTTTCTGGAAGAAACAGATGTGGAGTTAAGGGCTTCAAAGTTGATTGAGTCAATTGAGACCCGCCTTCAAAATGCAGAGATTACTTCAAAGAGAATAGATTCGATTGTTAATACACGAAACCTTAACTAGCTAGAAATTCCATAACCAGCCTGTCTACATCTTCCTGCTTTTCACGCCAGAAACCATGCCCGACATCTTTAAAACCCTGCAGCCTGCAATCAGGAATGTTTTCAGCCATCTCAAGTGATTTTTTTGGAGACATTATAAGATCCTTGTCACCGTACATTACAAGTGTTGGTGCCTTAATACTGTCTATCTCATCAAGACTGTAATGCCCTTCACATGCCTGACTCTGCCCCATATACCCTTTTAACATTTTCTCATCATGATCAGGCATATCGTCAAGAAACCCTTTAATCATATCAATATTGTTTTCTATATAACCCCTTGTATATCCATAAAAAAGGCCTGTTACCCAGACCGCTTTCATGCCGGCCTTTGAGGCAACCTCTCTTCCGCCGCTAAGAAGCAGGTTTCCCACTTCATCACGCGATGCAGCGCTGCATCCAACTACCAGTTTATTAACTCTATTGGGATATTTAATCCCTATTCTCTGTGTAATCATGCCGCCCATGGATTTGCCGATAAAAGTAGCGGTCTCAATACCCAGGTGGTCAAGCAGTCCTATCGCATCATCAGCCATATCAGAAATTGTAAACCCTGCTTCAGTAATATCTGATCTGCCAATACCCCTGTTATCAAAAGCTATGACTTTATACTTGGCAGAATAAATAGGTATCTGGGTCTCCCAGCTCAGCATCGGGCTGCCAAGCCCTGCTATTAGTACTACCGGCTCCCCTTCACCGTAAGTTTCATAGAAAATATTTATTCCGTTTGATTCAGCAATAGGCATTTAATACTCCTGTCATGTTCTTTCTTTACTATCAAGATAACCCTGCAGTATTACAACTGCCGCCATCTTATCAATAATTTTCTTCCTTTTTTTCCTGCTCATATCACCTTCAATTAATGCTTTTTCAGCAAACACTGTAGAAAAACTTTCATCTACATATATTATTGGCAATTTAAACCTGTTACCTATCTTTATTGAAAATTCTTCAATGTCCTGGCCTCTCTGACTCAAAGACCCGTCTTCCCTGTAAGGAAGGCCAACAACAATCTCTGTTGGTTTATATTCCTCAATTATTTCCTGTAATTCATTTAAATCACTTTTCCTGCTCTTTCTTTGTATTGTTTTTACACCATTTGAGGATATCTGAAGTTCATCACTTACAGCTACCCCTATTGTCTTTGTTCCTACATCAAGAGCAAGTATTCGCATAATAATTAGTTTGATATTCTAACATTAAAACGAATAAGGTTAATACTGGATAATTTGCAGTGGATATAACGTTAGGAAGTTCGGCTCCCTTCTTTCATTTTGAAACAAGTAAAAATGAGAAGGTATTTATTTGCTTATTGTAAAGTATGAACTACTTTATAAACATGCAATTTAAAGTTGGTTGTGTACTTTCCTACGAAGTTCTTACAAGCTCTACATTCATTTTTAATATTAGTGCGGAAAAGAATGAGTATCAGAATATTGTTGAAGAAGAACTAAGAGTTGTACCTGAACTTCCTATTGAAGAATTTAGTACTAAGAAAAACTCAACAAGGTCCCACATGCTATTTGCAGAACCTGGAAATCTTGAAATCACTTATAATGCTGTTGTAGAAATTAACAACATAATTAGTTCGGCTGAAGAGGCAAACGAGATCCACACTACAAAACTGCCATTTACTGTAATCGAGTACTTGTACCCCAGCAGATATTGTGAATCTGATAAACTTGAAAGGATAACTCATAAGGAGTTTACCAAATTCCCCCCTGGTTTTACCAGAGTCACTGCAATATCTAACTGGATATATGAAAATGTGGAATATTTGTTTGGTACTACGGGAAGCATGACTTCAGCATACGATACAGTTGCCGAACGCACCGGGGTTTGCAGAGATTTTGCACATCTTGGAATTGCATTTTGCAGAGCACTTGGAATCCCTGCCCGATTCTGCAGTTCATATGCTTATGGATTAGATCCCCCCGATTTCCATGCTTTTTTTGAGGCTTATCTTGGCAATAGCTGGTATATCTTTGACCCCACAAGGCTTGCCCCGCAGACAAGTTTTGTAAAGATTGGAACAGGCCACGATGCGGGTGAGGTGTCTTTTGCTACAATCATCGGTCAGGCAAAGATGACAAACATAGAAATAATAATGGACCCATTAACCACTGATGAAAAAAATAACATTATAAAACCCAGCTTTACCACCCAGCCAATAACTTCGGGGCATAGTTAAAATTAATTTTGATAACAATAGTTTTGATTTATTATAAAAAAAGGGCAATGACCTGTGATCACTGCCCCATAGAATTTTTATCAAATAAAATATATTTTATTCGCTTACAGGAATTGGAACAAACGCATTTGAATTCCACCAATGATCCATGCTGCCCCTTCCATTTCCATTGTTTAAACCAATAAATACCGGTAAAGCAAAAATGGTATCAAAAAGAGGGGTCCCCGCTCCCTGAATATTCAAGTTTAGAATTCCTTCACCTATTACATTACCCGGGCAGAGTAGCTCTCCGCCTTTAGAGTGAGGAATAGTATTGTTAATTCCATATTCAAAGCTTGCAACACTTGCTCCGTTATTACCTGTGAAACGTGCACCTTCATCACTTTGCGCAAACAAATCATCAACAATTGGATCATCCGGCTTAACACAGGCAAATATTACATCCCTGCAGGAAAGTAACACTTCACTGTTATCAATAATATCAACATCAATAACTATAAATGCATTTAGAATATCACTTGCACTCCAGTCATCTCCTGTAGGCCCGTTTTCCTGAAAAAGTAACAAACCTACAATATCTGAAAAAGACACACCGCCCTGCTGGTTAAAATTTGCAAAATAACTTCCAAAGTTACGTATAACTAAAGCTGTGGTAGAAGCAGCTAAGTTTGTCCTGTATTCAAATCCAGAATTATCCACAACCCTGAAATTTCCTATAATTGATCCATCTTCAAAAAAATTATTAGAATCAACTGTTGAAATTGCAACAATTCCATATGCATCATCAGGTAAATCCACACCGGAAGGGTTAGTGTCATTTGTTAAAATGTCCCTCATGTTGTAAACATGGGTGTCATTTCCCGTATAATCATCAAAAAAATTGTTTTCATTGCAGAGATTTCCTACATTAAAGATTTGAACATGTAGCCTTGCAGGACCAGAAAAAGAGTTTGTAACCTGGACAAAGGATTCTCTGTCTCTAAGATCATAAAAGGCAAATAATGAAAAATTAAAACCATTATCGGTTTCAACTATAGGGAAACTGCCAACACCGGAAAAGCTGTTTATTGCTCCAAGAACAACAAAAGAAACTACTAAAGATAAGATTTTGATTTTAGACATGATAATCCTCCCGCAACCCTTTTCACTATTATATAAATATTCTTTAATGCTTTCAAGTAGTTATTGTAATTCTTTGACAACTATTAAAACGAACTTCCAGGCCCTTTTAAAAATTCAATCTCATCTGCTGTTGATACTCTATCTAAAATGTTATTTCTGTGTGGATACCTTCCAAACCTCTTTATAATATCGTGATGTAATACGGCATATTTCTTATTTTGCTTAACAAGTTGGGCAAAATCGTCATTATCCTCATAATCATTTTCCAGACTGGAAAAGCATTCAACAGACTTTTTCTGAATTTCAATATCCTCTGAATGCATAAGGGGCATATAAAAAAAGGCCCTTTGAAAAGGCATCATTTTCTTATCCGCCCCGCTAATTATGCCTTTGAGTGTAATATTTAAAGCAGTTGTATCCTGTAAAAAGGAATCAGGAGTGTCCCTGTAAATATTCCTTGAAAACTGGTCCAGCAGGATCACATATGCAAGCATATCATCAGGATTATCGCTGATTTCACTTATTTTTACTGATTTTGCGGAATTCAGGTGATTTTCAAACTGGTTTTTTATCAGTTTATCAAGTTTACTATCCTTGATCCACCACATTTTCTGCTTTTCTTTGTCCGGTATACCGTTATTTCTAGTATCTTCGAACCAGAAATTGAGTATTTTATTTACTGTTTTTTCTTCCATATTTATTTCAAAGCCCTTAACCTGATCTTAGCACAAAAAATATTTTATATTAATTCATGCCCATAAAATAAGCATAAAAGTGGTGTTGTAAAATTTTACTCTTGCCAGTTACTGACTAGTCAGTTAATTTAAAATTTCCTGTTTTTACTTAAATCTTTACTTTAGCTTCCCAGCCGGGAATTTAGTTCACATATTACTTTATATATACACTCTAAGATATTATCATGAAAATATATTTTTTTATGGAAAATTATTTCATATCCTAATTATCTGAATTTATTGGATTTTATTTCTACTCAAAAATAATTAAAAAAAAACATCTTGACACCCACAACATATTGTGTTTCAATTCTCCATGTGTACAAGATATTAGATATTCCAGTCAAAATAATTTTTCTTAAAGGAGTTTTTTGAGGATGTCCGAAAAATTTGATTCCACTCAGGTAAATGGCAACGGCTCGGGGATACTGGACAAAGAATCCCTAAAACAGCAAATTGAGGAAGTTCTGGAAAGCGACGCAGCAGCAGAGCAGGAAACTACGGTTGAATATTCCGATGGTGTTATGGATATACCACAGGAAACAATCGAAGCATTCGGCGGCGATGAGCTTAGGGCCAGGGTATTTTACGAAAAATACGCACTGAGAGACAAATCCGGACAGATTATTGAAAAAACTCCACAAGATCTCTGGAGAAGAGTGGCCAGGGAGATAGCGTCCCCCGAAAAAAACAAGAAACTAAGAGAAGAATGGGAAGAGAAATTCTACAATCTTCTCTCTGACTTCAGATTTATTCCAGGAGGAAGAATACTTTTCGGGGCTGGGCAGGAAAGAAGAGCAACACTTCTTAACTGCTACTATATGCCGATTAAAGAAGATTCTATAGAAGGTATCTTCGAATGGTGTAAAGAAGCCGCAAGGACCTACTCATTTGGAGGAGGCGTCGGCACGGATATCTCCATATTAAGGCCCAAAGGCGCACCGGTAAACAATTCGGCAATATACTCAACCGGGGCCGTATCATTTATGGACCTGCTTTCCACTACAACAGGCACAATTGGCCAGGCGGGAAGGCGCGGGGCATTAATGATTACACTTGATGTAAACCACCCGGACATTATAGATTTCCTAAATATTAAAAACGATGCAGAAAGAACCAAAGTACAGTATGCAAATATCTCCGTAAAAGTAAGCGACGAGTTCATGGAAGCAGTTGAAAAAGACACTGATTTCGAACTGACCTTTGTTGCCGATAAGGTAGACATCAAAAGAACCGTAAAGGCAAGAGAGGTATGGGATATACTTGTAAAATCAGCATGGTCTTCAGCAGAACCAGGCCTTATTTTCTGGGACGCTGTTAAAAAGTATTCCCCAACCGAGTACAACGGCATGGAAGTAAACGGTGTTAACCCATGCAGTGAACAGGCACTTGAAGATTACGGCAACTGCTGCCTTGGCAACATCAACCTTTCTCTTTTTGTAAATGATTCATTTACAGAAAATGCTTATATAAACTGGGAAAATCTCGAAGAAGCTTTCCGCCATTCGGTAAGGTTTCTCGACAACATACTTGATTACAACATGAAAAAACATCCTCTCCAGTTCCAGACCAGCGCATCAACTCTTTCGAGAAGAATTGGCGTAGGGTTCACGGGATTTGGCGATATGCTTACCAAACTCAATATTAAATACGATACATATGAAGCAGTAGAATTTACCGACAAGATGTTCGAGCACATTAAAAATATCGTATACGAAGCAAGTACTGACCTGGCTTCGGAAAAAGGCAGTTTCCCGGCATTTGATCTTGATATCCATCTTGATCAGCCTTTTCTAAAAACAGTAAATGAAGAAATTGTAGAAAAGATAAAAACTCAGGGACTCAGAAATGCCTGCATATTAACAGTACCCCCGGTAGGAAGCGGCTCGGTACTTGCCGGAACCACGAGCGGCGTAGAGCCTATGTTTGCCAAATCATACTTCAGGCATTCAAAATCACTCTCAAAAGAAGAGTTTAAGGTTTACCATCCTCTGGTTAGTGAATATATGCAGCAGTTCGGCCTTGATGATGAATCAGAAATTCCTAACACATTTGTAACATCACATGATATACAGCCTGAAATGCGTGTACGTATGCAGGCAGCAATTCAAAAACACATTGACTCATGTATCTCAAGTACGGTCAACCTGCCCACAGACATTACGCATGAAGAGGTAGAAAACATCTACTTCCTCGCATGGAAACTTGGCTGCAAGGGTATTACCGTATACAGAGAAGGCTCCAGGGAAGGAATTCTTATTACCGAAGAAGGAGCTAAACAACAAGAAGCTAAAGACGAGTTAAATAAAGAGTTAGAAACCACTTCAACCCGGGATGAAGGGATGCCAACCACCCACCCCAACCTCACCTCATCCCCTCATCCCACCTCTTTTCCTGAAGTTAAGCCCGTAAAAAGGCCGCACTTCCTGGAAGGTTTTACAGAGGTGATAAAAACCGGGTACGGAAATCTCTACGTGACAATCAATACTCACGAGGGAAGGCCATTTGAAGTGTTCGTTCAAATAGGAAAATCAGGTTATACGACTATGGCTGATGCCGAGGCAACCGGAAGGCTGGTATCATTGGCCCTTAGGTCAGGAATAAGCGTTAAGGACGTTGTAGAACAGCTGGAGGGAATAGGCGGATCATCACCCGTATTCTCAGAAGGAAAGCTCGTAATGTCCATTCCTGATGCAATAGCCACAGTTCTTAAGAAAAGGTTTGTTACAGACCCTGGTGCTGAAAAAAAAACAGCTGAAGAAGGAAAACAGACCGATCTTTTTGTAAAAAGCACAGGAAGTACCGATATAATGCTCGAGGTCTGCCCCGAATGTGGAGACAGGGCGCTGGCATTTGAATCGGGATGCATGACATGCAGATCATGTGCTTACTCTAAATGCAGCTAACACAAATCCAGAAATAAAACAAAAAAGCCCTGACTACCAAGTAGCCGGGGCTTTTTTATATCCTCTATAAACTATTTTTTTTATTTTGCTGAAGCTCTTACCTGGGCAATCTTTAACTGGTGGTTAAGCTCTTTTAACTTCTTTGCATTATCCTGATTTTCAGCGATCTGGTTTTCTAATTTATAAATATCTTCTTTTGCAGCAGCTGTATCAATTGAAGAAGGGTCTTCAGTGGAATCGGTAAGCACTCTTACATCATCCTCACTCACTTCGGCAAGGCCTCCGTGAATTATTAACGACTTAGTGTCAGAGCCCTGTTTATACTTTAAAAACCCGGGGCTGAGTGTTGTCACAAAAGGAACATGGCCCGGAAGTATTCCAAACTCTCCGAGTTCTCCCGGCCCTTCAACAAGCTCAACCTGCTCGTCTATAACAAGCGCAAGAGGTGTAATTACTTTTAAGTGTAAATTATCTGCCAATTATTTGCTCCTGAATCTTAGTTGGTAAGGGCTTTTGCCTTTTCCTTAACCTCTTCCAGATTACCTACCATGTAGAATGCCTGCTCCGGAATCTCGTCAAGTTTACCATCAAGAATCTCTCTGAATGCATCTGTAGTGTCTTTAATGGTTACATATTTACCAGGTGTACCGGTGAATACTTCTGCTACATGGAACGGCTGTGAAAGGAACCTTTGTACTTTCCTTGCCCTTGCAACTGTCATCTTGTCTTCTTCAGAAAGTTCGTCCATACCAAGAATAGCAATAATTTCCTGTAGCTGTTTGTAGCGCTGAAGTACTTCCTGTACTTCCCTTGCGATCTGGTAGTGTTCGTCACCAACGATGTTTGGCTCAAGAATTCTTGAAGTGGAATCCAGTGGGTCAACCGCAGGGTAAATACCAAGCTCAGTCAGCTGCCTTGAAAGTACGATAGTACCGTCAAGGTGGGCAAATGTTGTTGCCGGTGCAGGGTCGGTAAGGTCATCTGCTGGCACATAAATCGCCTGAACAGAAGTAATAGAACCTTTTACCGTTGATGTAATCCTTTCCTGAAGTTCACCAAGGTCGGTTGAAAGTGTAGGCTGGTAACCCACAGCTGACGGTGTACGTCCAAGAAGCGCGGACACCTCTGAACCTGCCTGTGTAAACCTGAATATATTGTCAATAAATAGTAGTACGTCCTGTCCCTGTGTGTCACGGAAATATTCCGCAAGTGTAAGAGCTGTAAGAGCTACCCTTGCCCTTGCACCCGGTGGTTCGTTCATCTGGCCAAATACAAGGCCGGTGTTGGCGATAACGCCCGAATCTTTCATCTCGTGCCAGAGGTCATTACCTTCACGTGTCCTTTCCCCAACTCCGCCGAATACTGAGTATCCGCCGTATTCTTTGGCCACGTTATGTATAAGCTCCATCAGAAGTACGGTCTTACCTACACCCGCACCGCCGAACAGCCCGATCTTTCCACCTTTTAAAAACGGTGCCAGAAGGTCAATAACTTTAATACCTGTTTCAAATAGTTCGAGTTTTGTGCTTTGTTCTACAAATTTTGGTGCTTCCCTGTGAATAGGCCATTTCTCTTCGGTCTCTATCGGACCACCATCATCAATTGGCTCGCCAACAACGTTGATCATCCTACCGAGTGACTCTTTACCTACCGGGATCGTAATACCTTCGCCTGTATTAAGTGCATCCTGTCCTCTCTGGAGTCCTTCCGTTGAGTCCATTGCAACGCACCTTACCCTGTTGCCCCCAATCTGCTGGGAAACTTCAAGTACAAGGTTCCATTCTTCTTCACTTAATGTTGAATTAGTCACTTTTAAAGCGGTGAATATCGGCGGCAGGTCTGAGTCCTTAAACTCAACGTCCACTACCGGCCCCAGTACCTGGACCACTTTACCGTGATTATCTGTTTCTGTCGTAGATGGTGAAAATTCCATTTTTAATCATTGCCTCCTTGCTTTTGGGCTTCTGTCCCGTTAACAATATCCATTAATTCTGTTGTGATCATTGCCTGTCGTGTTTTGTTAAATAAAAGCGTTAATTTTTTTATTACATCATCGGCGTTTGTTGTTGCACTCTCCATGGCAGTCATTCTTGAAGCATGTTCGCTGGTCAGTGATTCCTGTATAGCGCGCTCAATCCTGATCTGCACATATTTTGGAACAACGTCGCCAATAATACTTTCTCTTTTTGGTTCGTATATATAATCAGTCCCTGATGTCTCTTCCTCTTTTACCTCAATAGGTAAAAGTTTTTCAAATGTGATTTCCTGGATAAGTGCTGATTTAAAATAGTTATATACCAGTACAACTTCGTCTATCTCACCTTTTTGAAACTGGTCTATTGCAGAACCGGTTAATTTATTGGCGATTTCAATGTAGTTCTTTTCAGTTGCACCGCTAAAGTAATCACCAATTGAAAATCCTGCTGAAGAGCAGTGGTCTTTACCTCTCCTGCCGACAAAGCTTATAGAAACATTGTCTTTTGCAAGATCAGATTCTTTTATGTGGTTTTCAAAATTTCTGATAAGCCCGGTGTTAAAACTTCCGCAAAGTCCCCTGTCCGAGGTAAAGAAAACAAAATGCCTTTTTTTAACCTCGCCCGGCTTTCTGAGCAGCGGGTGAACCTTGGGATCACATTTACCGGCAACTCCCATAACTATCTCTTTATAAGCATCGGAATAAGGGCGAAACTCCTTTAACATCGACTGTGATCTTTGGAGCTTTACTGCCGCAATCAGTTTCATGGCACTCATAATTCTTCTTGTGCCCTTTACACTGCTTATTTTAGTATTTATCTGTTTTAAGCTTGGCATATTCTATTTAAACTCACCTAGTTGTTGTACCAGTTCATCAAGAGCGCCTCTGATCTTGCCTGCAAGATCATCGGATATTACTTTTTCTTTCTTAATTTCATCAAGTATGTACTGGTATTTTGATTCTATGTAGGAAAACATCTCTTTTTCATATCTCTGAACTGCTTCCTTTTCATACTTATCAACGTAGCCGTTTGTTACAGCAAAAATTGAGAGGATCTGCTTTTCAACCGGAAGCGGCTGATACTGGCCCTGTTTTAGTGCTTCAACAAGCCTGCTTCCTCTTGCCAGCTGCGCCTGCGTTGCAGCGTCAAGGTCAGAAGCAAACTGTGAGAATGCTTCTACTTCCCTGTACTGTGCAAGCTCAAGCCTTAAAGTTCCGGCAATATTTTTCATAGCCTTAATCTGTGCCGAGCCACCTACCCTTGAAACAGAAAGCCCCACGTTAATAGCAGGCCTGATACCCGAATAGAAAAGGTCACTTTCAAGGTAAATCTGTCCGTCTGTAATGGAAATAACGTTTGTAGGAATATAAGCCGAAACGTCACCTGCCTGAGTTTCAATAACAGGAAGTGCTGTTAACGAACCGCCGCCATCTTCATCTCTCATCTTTGCTGCTCTTTCAAGAAGCCTTGAGTGGAGATAAAATACATCTCCCGGATACGCTTCACGTCCCGGAGGTCTTTTTAGCAGTAGTGAAAGCTGCCTGTAAGCCCATGCGTGTTTTGTTAAATCATCATAAATAATAAGTGCGTGGCGTCCTGAATCCCTGAAGTATTCTCCAAGAGCGGACCCTGAGAAAGGTGCAAGGAACTGATATGGAGCAGGGGTACTTGCAGTAGCTGCAACAATTGTAGTGTATTCCATTGCGCCGTGCTCTTTAAGTTTATCAACCACCTGTGCAACTGTGGACTGCTTCTGTCCGATTGCAACATAAATGCAGTAAACATCTTCTTCTTTCTGATTAATAATTGTATCAATTGCGATAGCAGTCTTACCTGTCTGCCTGTCACCAAGAATAAGCTCTCTCTGGCCTCTGCCAATCGGTATCATTGCATCAATTGCTTTAATCCCTGTCTGTAGTGGTTCGCTTACCGATTGCCTGTAAACAACACCAGGGGCTTTTACCTCAATCTGTCTTGTCTCCGTAGTGGCAATTTCGCCTTTACCGTCAATTGGATTACCCAAAGCGTCTACAACTCTTCCTTTCATTGCCTCACCAACAGGTATCTCGGCAATATTTCCCGTACGTTTTACAAGGTCTCCCTGGGCAACATGTGTATCTTCACCAAATAGTGCAATACCTACGTTGTCTTCTTCAAGGTTAAGTACAAGTCCTGTTATTCCGCTTTGAAACTCAACGAGTTCACCGGCTTTTGCCTGGTCAAGTCCGAATGCTCTTACGATACCGTCACCAACTGAAATTACAGTCCCGACTTCAGAGGTATCTACCTTCTGATCGTATCCCTTTATTCTGTTTCTGAGAATCTCGCCTATATTCTCGACTTTTAAATCGTCCATCATTAAAGCTCCTACGGAGTTAAAACTCCCTGAATTTTTTCTAATTGTGTTTTAACGCTGTTATCAAATACCTTGTCGCCTATAATTGTTACCAATCCGCCGATTATAGACGGGTCGATATTTACTTTTAGTTCTACATCTTTTCCTGTTGCTTTAAATAAGGAATCTTTAATACGGTTAAGGTCTGTCTCGGAAAGTGATCCGGCAGAAATAATTTCAGCTTTCAGCTTACCGGCAGACTGTTCAAGTCGCCTTATTATCTCATCCTGCTTAGAAAGAAGTCCTGAAAACTTTTCCATCTCGGCAGATAAAATAAGAAAATTTTTGGTTTCATTTAGAAATCCGGCTTTTTCAGATATATCGGATACAACACGGCTCTTTTCATCAACTTCAAAAGCAGAAGTCCCGAGCACATTCTTTATTTCCTGGTTCCCGGAAACAAGCTCAAAAAATGTTTTTAAATTGGAGATTATTGTTTCAAGATTGTTGTTCTCAAGCCCCGTTTCCGTCAATGCATCTACAAGGTCTTTAAGGGTTGCTATTGTAGCCATTTACCATCCTCAATCTGGTTAATTAAATTATCAACTGCTTTAGTGTTATATGAGTTATCCATCTTTTCCTTAATCAGGCTTTCTGCTATTTCGAGGGAATTCTTAACCACCTCTTCCTGAATTTCCTGCTTAGCCCGGAATGCTTCAAGCTCAATTGTATCTTTAGAATCTTTCTTTATTAATTCGCATGTCTGTCTTGCATTTGTGATTATTTCGTCTTTCTCGGTTTCGCCCAAATTACTTATTGAATCCTTAAGCTCTGAAATTTCGGCCCCTAGTTTATCAAGTTTTACAGAGTATTCGCCGTATTTTTCTTTTGCTACTTCTATTGATTGCTTTGCTTCGTCAATCTCGCGGCTCATGTTTGATTTTCTTTTTTCAAGCCCGGCTTTTATCGGGATCCTGAGAAAATAAACCAGGATTCCTATCAGTATCGCAAGATTAAGTGCGTGCTTGATGACAAACGCCCAGTTAAAGTGGCCGGTTTCTGCTGCATTTGTAACTACAAAACTTAATATATCTAGATCTAACAAACCTAACCCTCCATGCTAAGAACCTTATCAGATATTTCTTTGGCAAGGTTTTCAATTTCCGGTTTAATTTTTGTTTTAATGTCATTAACCTGGACATTAAGTTCACTCTTATAACTCTCAAGGGTTGAGTGTGACTCGTCCCTTGCTTCCGAGATCATTTTTTCTGAAATCAACTGGGCTTCTTTTCTTATCTCTGCCCTTTTTTCATTGGCTTCTGCCCTGGCTTCATCAATTTTCTGCTTGTAATCGTTAATAAGGTTTTCAGCTTTTTCTGTAAGTTCCCTTGCTTCATCAGCCGTACCCTTTGTCAGCTTTTCACGCCTGTCAAGAAGGCTAAGCATTGGCTGAAGGATAAGTTTGTTGATAATAAAAAGCCCCAGGATAACAATTACAAACTGGAAAAGGATAGTTTTATCAACACTCAGCAGGTCATCCGCCGCAAATGTATTAACAGTCATGACAAAGAATATAAAAATGTTGTTAAACAAAAATAAAATGTACTTTTTCATTACTATTTTTCCCTGTTAATTTTAGGAATCCTGTACTTCTAAATCCGGGCTATCGTTCTTAAACGCTATCTGCAGTAAAGGTGGTGCTATAAAGGTCGTCAGCATCACCATAACGGTCACGGCAGAAAACAGTTTGGAATTGAAAACCCCATAATTTAACCCAACTTGCGCAAAAATCAACCCGACTTCTCCACGCGGTATCATACCTATACCGATTACCATTTTATTTACACCTTTTTTAAATACGGCATAGCCGCTTATATACTTACCAATTACCGCTACAATGAATAAAATAAGTGCAATAAGCATAACATTTGTGTTGCCGTCAACGAATGGATTAAAGACCGATATATCAACAGCTGCCCCTATCATTACGAAGAAAATAGGTGTAAAAAAGTCTGATACCGGGCGGAGATTTTCCTCCACAATTTTAAACTGGTTTATCCTCCTGAGAACAAGCCCTGCAGCAAAAGCACCTACAATCGGGGCAAGTCCGACTACACTCGCAAGATATGAATAAAACAGTGCAAACGCTACAGCAAGCAGAAACAGGACGCCCCTTACCCTGAGTTTATCAATAAAGTTAAATACATGTTTAGAAATCAGGTTGCCTATAAAAATTGAAAGGAACAAAAACCCAAATGCTTTGAAAGTGATTGTAATAACTCCCGTTAACGAGATGCCGCCCTCGCTTCCGGCTCTAAATGCTTCAATCAGGCCGCTTACAACTCCGAGGATAATAAGCCCGAGAATATCATCAATAACCGCCGCACCAAGTATGATCTTGGCTTCACCGGTATTTAACTTATTCATATCGGAGAGGACGCGCGCAGTAATCCCTACGCTCGTTGCAGTAAGTGTGGCCCCAACGGTTATTGCTATTATTGTTACGATTGCAGGGTCTGCATTCAGTATTCCAAACTTTTGAAACATGATAACGCTGACAAACCCGAGTACAAAGGGCGCAACTACGCCGACGATTGCGACCATTGTGGAAGTTGGACCAACTTTAATAAGGTCCCCAAGGTCAGTTTCCAGGCCGATTTCAAAAAGTAGTATGCAGACACCGATTTCCGCGAGGAGATGAAAAGTATCGTAGCCAACCTGTCCTGCCACTGACGGAACTACAGCAAGCAAGCTTCCTCCAAGTATAATTCCGGCTATTAGTTCTCCGAGTACTGAAGGCAAACGCAGCCTTTCAAACAGTTCTCCGAACAGTTTTGAAACAACAAGTATCAGTGTAAGTGAAAGTAAAAAATTCTGTACAGACAGATGCCCGACTTCTTCAACAGACAATTAAAATATCCTTAAAATTATATTGGAGTAACTAAATGGAAACGCTAATTTTTTACCTAATTGATAATGAGTGTCAATCTAATTCACTGCTTCTTTGCAGCCGCCGTCTCTTATAATTTTTTCTATTTCATACCCTGCAGCAATTACTGCAATTTTTGAGACTAAGGTAAATACTTCAGGAATTGTTTTAATTTCACTAACGGTATTATCAAATTCCTCGAATTTCATACCCCTGGAATTTAGATTATCCGTTTCTGATTTTTCAGTATTGACCCTGTAAAATACACCTGCTACATCGTCTTCGACCATATAAATCACGGGCTCTGCTGCGTGACCGTCATTAGTCTTAATTATAGTAGGCACACCTTCCTGCACTACCACATCCCTTACAGGCTGGCCTCCCTTGGTTACCCTGAGTCTTTTCCTGTTACTTGAGTTCATGAGTATCAGGGACTCAATATTCTTTAAATTAATCACTGCCATACCGTATGTACCCGAGTTGCTTTTAATAAAAATTGTGGGGTCATCTGAAATATTTAATTCATTGTATTTCTCAGTTATTTTGGATAATACTTTTTTTGCACATTCCGAAGCTCTTTTCCTGTCATCCGAATCATCAAAATCTATATTTTCCACCAGGCAGGTTTCAATACTTATCACCCAGGGATCTATTCCGATTATTTGAGCAACTTCGGCGGCAAGACTGTTGTAAAATTCAAAGTTTACGTCCTTTCTCCTGGTATGCCATCCCATCTCCACCGGAGGCACAACAGGCTGCACTATGTCCCTAAGGGTCTTGGGGCATCTTTCTGAAAAATCATTGTTCAGAACTATTATATCGGGAACAAAATCATCCAGGACGATTCTATTTTCACTATTTTTTGCTTTGTAGGCATTTAATTCCTTCCCACTAACAGTGGTAAATACAGCATGTTCTGTTTCAAAGCTGTCACTAACTATTCCAATTTTTACCTTGTAACCCTGACTTTCGAGTATTGATTTAATTACAAATATATTTTCCCAGTAATAAGCGTTCTTTGTGTGAAGTTCCGGGACTATTAAGATTTTTTTGGCCTCGGGAAATTTTGAGCTAAGGCTGTTTTTAAACAACTCGCCGGCATTTATCCTGAATTTTTCAGACAGGTTGTTAAATCCAGCGGGAAAAATGTTGGTATCAACCGGCACAATTTTATTATTGGAAACACGGATATCTACCGATGAATACAGTGGTATTAGAATATTTTCATGATGCCTCTCAAACCACGCCTCGAGAACAGCTCTTTTATCTTCAATCTTACTGCCTAATGTATCTATTATATTCATATTAATTATTAAGAGTCTTTTATAACATAAGTTTTAGAGATTTTGTCATGCCAGGTCTGAAGATTAAAATCAAATAATGCTGATATATATCCGTAAAATACGGGTAATGCCGAAAGGTAGTAACCGACCCACCTTGTAAATGACTGGCTTAAACTAAGCTTTCCACCGTCTTCACTAACGACCCTGAGCCCAAATACCAGTTTCCCGAATGATTTACCTGAGTACGCATGAAGGAAGAAAAAAAATGTAGAAGCAAGAAGGCAGAGTATCAGGTAGACAGGTATTAAGATATAGGAAAGCTTCATAACACCGTCCGTTATATTAATCCCCGCGGCAAGTAAACCTATAATTATTGTCAGAAAAGAAACTCCAAGTATTACAGATATATCCAGTATAAATGCCAGCATTCTCCTGCTGAAACTGGCCAGCACCATATAGCTCTCAGTGGATTCGTTATAGTTTTCAGGCTTGCTTTGTTTTGGGTTACTGCCATGAAAAGAGTAATCGTCAACAAACTCGTCTTCTAACAAAACGGGTTCATCATTCTCAAAAAGAGCAAAGTTTTCAATATCATCATGCAAACTGGTGCTTTTGCCGGGCTTTACCGTTTTTATCTTTGAACTGTCGACTTCGGCCCTCGCGCCGCATCTTTTACACTCATTTAAAGAATCAAAGGAGTTATAACCACATTTTGGACATTTCATTTTCAAATTCGGATCCTGACTATTTGTTTAAAAAACAGATAGCCAGGATTCAAACATTTTTTGTATTACATTCTTGAATCTATAGCGTTCTTTACACTTTGCAGGTCAGCACCCGGGACTATAAGTCCGTCGATAACAAATGTCGGGGTTGAGCTGATTCCAATAAGCTGGCCTTCCTGCATCTCTGCATCAACTCTTGCTGCATTTTCACCGGAAGCTAAGCAGGCATCAAATTTTGACTGATCAAGGCCGATTTCTTTAGCAATCTCGTTAAATTTATCTGTTGAGTTCTGTAGATTAATTTCTTTTTGTTTTGCGAAAACCATGTCATGAAAAGCCCAGAACTTATCGTTGCCCTGCTCAAAAGCACATAGGGAAGCTATTGAAGATGGCTTTGCCCAATTGTGATTAGGAAGAGGAAACTGTTTGAATACAATTTTTACTTTACCGGGATAATCTTCAAGTAATCCTGGTAGCATATCACTTCCGCGTTTGCAGAACGGGCACTGAAAATCCGAATATTCAACAATTGTAATCGGGGCATCTGCATTTCCTTTCAGAGGTACATTGTCCATAGAAATTTTACTTACAATTTCCTGTAGCGGATCTACGGTAGAATCAAGTATTTCACCTACTATTAACTGATTGCCGTCATCTGATATTAATACGGGGATCTGCTGCCTTCCGAAATCAAGTGTTCCCTGTTTTAAACCAGGCATACCTGAGGGTTTAAAATCTCCAAGATTTGTAGGTTCACTTGCACCTATTATCAGATATTTCCTGTCTGTGCTGATAAGCATAGGGATTGGCTGCTCGCCTTTGCCGGGAACATCTACGATAAAACTTCCGGCATCTATGCCTGGAATATTACTGCTGGTGAATTCACCAAGCTTTACAGTTGTATTGCCCGGTAGTCTTGTTCCGAATTTAGATTTAAAGAAAGAGATCAGCCTGCTTTCAGTGTCCTGGTTAACAGGAGCGGACTTAACACTTTCGGTTGCTGCATCCGGTGCTGCTTCTGGAGCTGCTTCCTGTGCACTATCTGCATTACTCGTTGCAGCATCTTCTTTAGGGCCCGAATCACATGCAACTGTTAAAAACAAACCAAACAATAAAACCATACTTAATAATTTTTTCATTATATTTACCTCCGGTATAATCCGATTATGGGGAATTTTGGATTTTGAATCTTTTTATTAGGTTTTTAATTTTCAAACTACAGAATACCAGTCAACTTTTATAATGCAATCATTATTTTTTCCTGCTTTTTGCAGGTCCAAATACATTTTTAAATATATAATCTATATTACTAAAATCCTGTTTTACATCAAAGCATAAATCAAGATCCTTCTTACTTAACAGCCCTTTAATATCAGGGTCTTTTAAAAGAATATCCTTAAAGTTTATCCCGCTTTTCCAGCATTCCATAGCATTTCTTTGTACAATGGAATATGATTTTTCGCGGGTTATGCCTTTTGAAATAAGCTTGAGCAGTACTTTCTGAGAAAAAACCAGCCCGTTTGTCGTCCAGATGTTCCTTTCAAGGTTTTTTGGGTAAATCTGAAGGCCCTTAATCATGCCGGTAACCCTTGTCAGCATAAAGTCAGTAAGTATAGTGGCGTCGGGGCCAATTACCCTTTCTACAGACGAATGACTAATATCTCTTTCATGCCATAAAGATATATTTTCAAGAGCCGGCACTGCCGTAGACCTTACAAGCCTTGCCAGTCCGCAAAGGTTTTCAGAGAGTATAGGGTTCTTTTTATGCGGCATTGCAGAAGACCCTTTCTGCCCCTTTCCAAATGGTTCTTCCATTTCAAGGACCTCGGTTCTTTGAAAATGCCTTACCTCGGTTGCAATCCTCTCAATTGCGGAAGCAATAAGGGAAAGTGTAAGAAAGTACTGTGCATGCAGATCCCTGTGTATTACCTGGGTGGATATTTTTGATGGTTTAAGACCGAGTTTTTTACATGCTATCTTTTCAACCCTGGGGTCTATATTGGCATATGTACCGACTGCACCTGACATCATACCAACGCTTATGTCCTCGTTGGCCTTCTGCATTCTTTCGAGGTTTCTGCTCATTTCATCGTACCAGAGGGCAAAAACCAGGCCGAGGGTTTTTGGCTCGGCGTGAATTCCGTGTGACCTGCCAATCATAGGTGTATTTTTATGTTGGAGAGCCTTTCTTTTCAGCTCTGTAAGTAATTTCTTTATGTCGACAATTATTAATCTGCCTGCATCCCTCATCTGCATTGAAAGTGAGGTATCAAGTACATCGGAAGAGGTCATACCAAGATGAATAAATCTCGAATCATCGCCCACGTATTCAGCAACACATGTGAGGAAAGCCAGTACATCGTGTTTTAACTTTTTTTCAAGAGTGTTTATTCTTGAGATCTTAAACTCTGCTTTTTTCTTTATTGTGTTTAGTGATTTCCTGGGAATTTCTCCAAGTTCGCACCATGCCTCACAAACAGCTATTTCTACTTCAAGCCAATTGGAATACTTAGCCTCGTCGGTCCAGATGCGCGACATTTCCTCTCTGGAGTATCTTGAAATCAAAGGTTTAGTACCTCCCCTACAGTTTTTCTTGGAGCAACATGGACTTTTGTAATATCTGAGTTTTTTCTGTTAACAATCTTCATTGCCTCATCAAAAGCAGCCTCGGGGCTGTTGTTGATCATACTAAGATGAGCCAGTATTACGTGCTTTAATTCCTTGTTAAATACCGTGTCCAAAAGAGCTCCCGACTGTACGTTTGAGAGGTGGCCAAGTCTGCCCTTAATTCTTTGTTTTAACATCCAGGGGTACTGGCTGTAATAAAGCAGGTTCATATCATGATTGGACTCAAGTACCAGTACATTGGAATTTTTTAATTTTTCAATCACAAGGCTTGTAACCGAACCTATATCTGTAACAACACCCACCTTTAAGTTATCCGTCTGAATTGTAAATCCAACAGGGTCTATTGCATCATGGGGGACTGAAAACGGCGTAATAAAAAGGTCTTTTATTTCAAACGGTTCATCACTTTCAAATTCGTTCAGGCAATCAACTCTATTTTTCCACACCGGGACAGTCTCGGCTGCTACATAGACTGGCAACTTTATTTTTGTTATTCCCCTGGTATGGTCCTCATGCTCGTGCGTGACAACAACGGCATCAATATCAGCAATATCCACATTAATTGATTCGAGCCTTTTCTTTAAAACCCTTGGCCCAATACCTGCATCAACAAGTATTTTTGATTGTGAAGATTCAATATACAGGGAATTTCCGGAACTACCACTTGCAAGTGTGCAAATTCTCATTAAGATTCCTAAATGCGGTTTTGAAAATATTAGCATGAACGGTACAAATTTCAATTTTCCGCATCATAATAAAAAACTTGTTTATGAAAAATACCGGAGGATGCCAAGTGATCAGAACAATATCCATAATATTTTCCTTAGTCTTTATATACGGCTGCGGTGCCCAGTTTACAACCGTTTATAAGCAGCCTGTCCCAACGGGTAAAAAATATGAAATTATTCAGATCCCGGATTTTGGCAAAACCGACACAGAGTTTGTCCCTCTTGATTCTGTATCACTTATTCCTGATATGCTTGCAGAAAAACTGCTGGAATCAGGCAAATACAGGGTAATTGACAGGTCTTCAGCACCGGTTGACTCAAATGAAAACGTGCTTATCGTAAAGGGAGTGGTCACCGGGTTTATAAAGGGCTGCAAATACTGCGAAATGATCTTTATGGGACTTGATGACCGCGGAAAGGGCAGAACTTCACTCTGGGTTCAGTTTATTGACGGTAATTCAGGTGAATTAATCACAGATTTTGGCACGCAGGGGACTGCTAAAAAGCCTGGATACGGTAAAAGCAGGTACATAAGGGTTGTGGATATAATTGCTGATAAAATAGAGCAGTTAAATTAATTTACCTACCTTAATCTTTTAACTTGTTTATGGGTATTTTATAAAATATAATTATTAAAGACATTCTTTGATTAACTTTAATTGTGGAAGAAAATGAGAGGAAGAATATGATATTAACTTTACTATTTTCATTAATAATCGGTGTTATAGCTTTTCTGGTATCTACCAACATGCTTGGAAGTACCATTAATTCATCAATTTATCTTGCCGGGGCACTTGCTTTAGGTTCCCTTTTAGCACTTGGCGTAATTAACTTTCTTACCCAGAGACTTACCAGCCGGTCAGCCCTTGGCATGGCAGTTGGTATAACAATCTCAGTACTTCTGTTTTTTGCTGCCACCCAGGTCATCGACCTTCTAAATATTCAGAGCCAGTTTGTACCAATTGTAAAAATTATTATGTTTTCATTCTTTCTGGCACTCGGTATTACCCTGGGCATTTATAAAAGTAGCGATTCCGAACGTTCCTTTAGAAGGTTTGGTTTCGGATACAGGAGCAGGAGCGGTATTACAAAGATACTTGATACCAGCGTAATTATTGACGGCAGGATTGCAGATGTATCAGATGCCGGATTTATTGAGGGAGAAGTAATTATCCCTAACTTTATAATAAAGGAACTTCAGTATATTGCCGACTCTTCAGAGGCAACAAAGAGGGTACGCGGCAGAAGGGGCCTTGATGTACTTAAGAGGATGCAGACCGATATACCGGGGTTAAATGTAAAAATTACCAACCATGATTTTCCAAACATAAGGGAAGCAGATCTTAAACTTGTGGAACTTGCAAAGAAATTGAGAGGGATAATCATTACAAATGATTTTAATCTCAACAAAGTTGCAGATTTACAAAATGTAAAAGTTTTAAACCTGAATGAACTATCAAACGCTTTAAAGCCGATTGTTCTTCCAGGTGAAATTATACATATACAGCTGGTTAAAGAGGGTAAGGAGCATAACCAGGCCCTTGGATATCTTGACGATGGTACAATGGTAGTTGTTGATGATGCAAGAAGGTCTCTTGGAAAAGAGGTTAATGTATCTGTTACCAGCGTGCTTCAGACATCTACCGGCCGTATGATCTTTGCAAAAATTGAAAAAGATAATATAGTTTCACGCATAAATGGCTAAGATTAAAACCGCTGCAATTATTCCTGCAGCAGGTTCAGGTAAAAGGTTAAACGGCAAAAAGAAAAAGCAATATCTTGAAATCCAGGATAAACCACTGCTTTTTTATACCTTGGATATATTTCAAAAGTCTAACGACATTGATGAAATAGTCGTAGTTGCTCCCATAAGTGATTTAAACCATACTAAAAAAAATATTATTGATAAATATGGCTTCAGCAAGGTGATTTGCGTTGTTGAAGGCGGCAGGGAAAGGCAGGACTCCGTTAAAAACGGTTTTGACAATCTTACTGCTGATACCGAAATTGTTGTTATACATGATGCCGCAAGGCCTTTAATCAATGTTTCTTTGATAAAAAAAGTTGTTAAGAGTGCAGTTGACAATGGTTCGGTAATTACAGCACTTCAGATAACTGATACTTTGAAAATGGCAGTCGACGGCATTGTAAAAAACACATTCCCAAGGGAGAATTTCTGGAGGTCACAAACACCTCAGGCCTTTAAATATAATATTTTAAATGAATGTTATGACAGAAAATTAAATGAAGAAGCCATATTTACCGATGAAGCACAGATGGTTGAGTATGCAGGGTTTGAAGTTTCAATTGTAGAGGGATGGGAATATAACATAAAAATTACCACAAATGATGATTTTAAACTTGCAGGGTTTCTGCTGAAAGAGTTCAATGTATAGAATTGGAAATGGTTTTGATGTACACAGGTTCGAAAAGAACAGAAAACTCATACTCGGTGGAGTAGAAATACCCCACGAATTAGGGCTTATCGGCCATTCAGATGCAGATGTACTTCTCCATGCAATTACAGATGCAATTCTCGGCGCCGTCGGTGAAAATGACATCGGCACCCATTTCCCTGATACTGACCCTGAATTTAAAGACATCTCCAGTATAACGATCCTTAAGGAAACCGATAAAATATTAAAATCAAAGGAATATGAGATTGTAAATATTGATACAGTTATAATCTGCCAGCAGCCTAAACTCGCCCCTTTTATAGATCCAATGAAAATCAGCATATCAAAAGCTCTTGAAATAACAGCGGATCAGGTCGGAGTAAAAGCAACTACAACAGAACACCTTGGTTTTACCGGTAGGGAGGAAGGCATTGCAGCTACTGCAATTGTTTTAATAAAAAAGATATAATAGTTATTTAATGACGTTATTCATTAAATACAGAACTGCTTTATTCCTGCTGTTTTTAGCTATAGGCATACTAACAAAGACATATTTAACACAATCTCAAATAACATTATTCCTGCTCCTGGTACCTCTTTTTATAGCAACCATAAAATACCCGGATCTTTATTTCATACTTTTTTTACCCCTCGGATATTTCCTTACACCTGATTATTCTGCTAATCCGGTACTTGAAAAATATTCGGGCCGGAAAGTATCAGCAATCGGTACCATTATAAAAAACCCGGAAAAACGGGAAAACAGTACAAGGCTCTTTATAAAGCTGAGCAGTATAAAACAGGGGCATAGGTACACAAGCTTAAATGCAACAATTGTTGCATACCTTGAAGATAATGGTCAAGGCTTAACATACGGTGACAAGGTTGAATTAACAAAAATAAGATTGGAGAGAATAAGTAACTTTAAAAACCCAGGGAGTTTTGATATTGATCAGTTTTATAAACGAAAAAACATTTTTTATACAACCTATGTTAAAAGCAATAACATTAAACACCTGGGTTTGGAACAGGGTCTAAATCCATTCTTATATAGAATAAATTTTCTCAGGACCGAATTCAGCCGGTTTGTAGGGACAAATACCATGTATCCGGAAAGTGCAATAATAAACGCACTTACGGTAGGTGATAAAAGCAATATCCCCAACTCAATCAGGGAAATTTTTTCCGGCCTTGGCATTGCACACATATTTGCAATATCGGGTCTTCATGTGGGAGCTATCGCAGTTGGTTTCTATTTTCTGTTTAAATGGGTACTGAAAAGGTCTGAATATCTCCTTCTCACTTTCCAGATGCCAAGAATTGCCGCAATTCTGACAATAGTACCCGTCTTTATTTACACCGCACTTGCCGGATTTTCGATATCAGCTGTAAGGGCATTTATAATGGTAACAATCTATCTGCTCTCAATAGTAATTGGTAAAGATGATTTTAAGTTAAATACATTATTTATAGCCGGACTTATTATCCTTCTGATAAATCCAAATTCCGTTTTTGAACTTTCTTTTCAGCTCTCTTTCCTTTCCGTATTCGGGATTATTCTGATTCATAGTTTTTACCCCTTTGATACAGCTACCGGTTTTGAGAAAATAAAAACCGCGGTAAAAACAACATTAGCAGCAACCTTTATAACGATGCCAATTATTATTAATACCTTTGGATATCTCCCGGTCTTCTCAGTTCCAGCCAACCTTATATTGATACCTTTCGTGGAGTTTATAATTGTACCGCTGGGTCTGATTTCACTATTAATGTTTAAAATATCTGCACCTGTCTCATTGTTCTTTCTTGAGATTGATACATATTTCATCTCTATATTACTTAGTCTCACGGATTGGATTGACAGGCTGGGTCTAGCTATTATAAGTGTCCCGAAGCTGGACTTTATTACAACTCTGTTTCTTATGCTATCGGCTGGAATCTTATTAATTGGCAGGCAGTATAAAAAAGTTAACTACCTGCTTCTTCCGTCACTCATATTGACAGTAGTATTAGTAGTAAATAATTATTATAAATTCCATAGGGATGAGCTGGAAATAAACATTCTTGATTCAGGGAGAAAAAACATTGTACTTATTAATACCCCCTCTTCTAAAAGCATCCTTATTAACGGTGGTTACTCTAGAAAATCAAAATCAGATTTTATAGAAAGGTCTGTTGTGGTCCCTTATTTACTGCACAATAACATCACAAAGATTGACCATCTTGTTCTTACCTCTCTCGACAAATCACATATTAAAGGAGCGGTGTCATTATTAAAAAAAATTGATGTAAAAAACATCTGGATCAATGGACACAAACTTAAGAGCGACCTTTGGGAACAAATTTACAGAAAAAACATTAAATTGAATAAAATATCAAAGGAAGAAGCCACTCTCAATATTGACGGTGTATCGCTCTCATTCCTAAGGCCCGTCAACTTAACTGTCTATGACAGCAAAAGACCACTGCCCCTTCTCATGGAAATCGATTACGGCAACTACATTTTTCACATTGGTGAAGAGATAGAATCCGCAATTTTTAATAACAGGAAGAGCAATCTGTATTTTATTACTGATGATCAGAAATTAATTTATGATAGTATTATAAATAATTATAGTCCTGACACTATAGTCTGCAGAAAATGTAAAGAAGATATACTGGTTATTAACAACATTTATGAAACAGGTTCAAGCGGCACGGTTACTGTGAATATAAAAAACAATAAAATTAAAATTAAGGAATATATAGAAAAGTGAAAAAAATTCTGATATTTGCATTGATAATTATTGCTCTTGCCTGGTTTTTCTTTTCCGGTGGCGAAAGTGACGATGAGTATTTTAACAACTATTTTCAAAACATGGTTAAAGCCGGAGAAGAAAAGGATGTAGATAAATTTATGGATAACTTCTCTATTCAGTATCATGACGATTACGGATTGAATTACATAGTGTTAAAGAAAATAGTAAAAAATGTATTTGAGAAATATGAAAATATAGATGGTGAGATTAGTGAACTGGGTTCATCTATTACTAAAGATGAGGACGGCACAGAAACTGCGGTTGTAAATATGGACGTTAGGGCTACTGCAGACAATAATAGTATTCAAACCGGCATACTGGGACTTAACGATACACCTGAAAACATTACTGTTTATCTGGAAAAAACCACATTTGGCTCCTGGCAGATAGTAAGCGTTGAAGGAATAGAAAACGGTGAATATTAACTACTTTTTGCTGTCTTTAGTGTTTCATTCCAGGCCGAAGTAATTTCATTATTTCCTATAGTATTTTTCCAGTTACGATTTGGGTATTTCCTTACAAAAGAAAGTATCCCAAGCTGCCTGGGTGACAGGTAACTATCAGGTGAAATCCGTTTGCCTATCGAAGAATTAACCAGGGAAGCCTGAAGTGGTGTCATAGGGACATATCTGTAAATTGTTTTAGACATGTAGTACTTAGGTTCGCTGTCTGATCTGAATGTGCCTGCTTCGTGTACAGAACTACCGCCAAGTAAATGCTCAGCGATTTCTCTCTCAGCACTGTTTTTTACAAACACAGTTTTTGAAACATTCTTTTGCTTAGCTGTACCTACAAGGTCTTTGTAGGAAATTACATTTGTGTCAAATTCGACCATTACAACTTCACGTCCACCCATGAACCCGGGTTTAGTTGAAACAACACCATCTATATTTCCAAGTCCTCCTTCTCCTGTCCAGAAACAGTACATAGAGAATACCGCGTTATCTTTTTGGTTGTTTTTTGCAGAAAGTTCTTTTTGCAGGATTTCGAGGTATTGCGGGACCGGGGTTTTGTTATTTTTTAATGCCGTAACCATAGAATTTACAAGCCCAAGCCTTGTATAATCACCGTTTAACCTTGGGGAAAGTGATTTCCCCTCGGGGGTAATAATCCTGACGACAGGGTTGTTCCATGAAGGTTCGTTAAATGAATCAAGTATTTCCCTGTCATGACCCCCTATGTTGTTGTATATCGCAACAGGTACAAATAGTGATTCTGCAGCTTCAATAATCAAAGGATGTGTCATTACCCGTTTACCATATCCGGATGCAGTACTACATCCGGGTACTTCCTGGAAGAAAACAAGTAAGGGTTTATTCTCTTTTACCGCTTTTGCTTTTGCTTCGTCAAAATTTCTTATCCAGTCTACATGTCCAAGCTCTACCGGATTATCACTATTTACCTGTAGTGATTCAAGACCCTGTATATTCTCTTCAGCACTTAAAATATTAAATCCGATATAAAATAGAGATGAAAACAATAATGTAAAAATCAAAACCTGTTTCATAAATACTCCCTTTTAAATATATTTATATTTTAGGTAAATATACGGCCTTAGCAAAGGGAAAGGTTTTATTTCTATATACAACACAAATTTTATTGGAAATTCTGATAATTTTATTACATATGGATTATTCATCTAATGCAATTTCAATTAACTGTTCATAACAATCAATACAGAATGTTATTTGATCAGTTTTACCTAGCATGGTAATTTCCATAAGATGCAATCTTGAGGTTTTTTTGCATTTATTACATTCACCGATACGATCCAGTGAACCCCTGGGTATTAATTCATTTTTTTCCATGATTATATATGGCAAGCAGCAATATTCATCAGCAATTTCAATATTTAAATTTTTTCATTTCGCCCATTTCCCCGCAGTTAAAACACCTTCACAATAAAGTTATATATCGCAAAATTTGCTGCATTTTATCAAACTTTTACATAAAATATTTTAAAGATTTCCTGCAGAAATTTTGTCAAACAAATCCTGTTTACACTTTAAGCAGTATTTTTTATCTTTGTCCCTGTCCTGCGAAAATCCTATCTGCAGCAAGAAGCTGGCCTCTTCCCCGCAAATATCACATTCAACATTACATCTTATCGAACCTCTTATAATCGGATGTTGCAAAAATATCTCCATATTTATGATATCGATAATACATTAATGCTATTATATATTTTAGTTATATTTAATTAATCAATTATATTGAAGTGTCTGAATAATTCAACTATTTAATAAAAATTGTTTTATTTACCTGACCGGCTGATCAGGATTATCGGTGTATTGGTATCTTTTACGATTTGCTGAGTTAAATTGCCAAATGCTTTAAGATACTTTCCCACTCTTCTAAAACCAAGAATTACCAGGTCAAAATCTTTTGACCTGCTGACTATTTCATCTACAACTTTATCCTTTCTTACAACTTTTACTGTGAAGTTTCCGTTTTGCATAAAATCTTCAGCAGTCTTAAATATATCCATTCTTGCTTTTTCGCAGGTTTCCCATGAAGAATACTCCGGCAAAACTTGTATAAACTCTATGGCTGGATTACCAATCCTGCTGAGTGTTCCAATTATTCTTGCGAGTAGTTCACCGTGTTCGCTGTTACCTGCTATGGGAATAAGTACTTTTTTAACTTCATTAAATTTCCACTCATGTGGTGCCCTTAACACAACAACATCACAGTTAACTTCATTGATGAGGTTTTCCAGGTCAGATCCATCGAGATTTTCACTAAGGTTTGTTAGTCCCAGAAGTAAACTGCTGCATTGACTGCTGATTGAAACTCTTTTAATTTCTTTCCATACATTATCAGCTACAGTCGTTAGTACTTCGGGATACAAGCCTTCTGCAAAAGAAGATTTTAAAGATTCATTTAATACATTTTGATTATTATTAATTCTTTGATTTTGATCTTCCTGCTGGTCTGTTGGAGGTTTTACAACAGTTAAGAGCTGCACTTTGCCGTAATCAGAAGGCACGATTGCACTTGCAACAGTGACCATTGAAGCAGCATTTGTCGGATTTACTATCGGAACAAGCACCAGTGGTTTGTGACCCCTCAATAACGAAAGCCGGGGATCAAAAGCGGCAGCAGATGCATCTACAAGTTTGGCGCTCTTTCTAAATAATATAATGTATAAAAGTGCTCCAAAAAGTAGCCATATCAAAGTAATTAACCCTGCAAGTGGGACAACAAAACCCTGGAAAACTGCCAATAGCAGACAGCATATAATCCCTATTACGGGGAGTATAGGATAAAGGGGCATTTTGAATGGTATTTTTGAGATATCAATTCTTCTTCTGATCAGAATTGCAAGAATCTGGGCTATAGAAAAAGTTAAAAGAAAAATAAGGCTTGCTGCAGCACCTGCAGATTCAACGTTGCTGAATACCACAATTATTAAGATCGTTAAAATTGAAGTGGCAAATATTGACTTAGTTGGTGTCTGATATATATCATGGATAAAACCCAGTTTTTTTGGCAAAGTCCTGTCAACTGCCATCTTATAGGCCACCCTTGATGCACCGAACATATTTGCATTTAGGGCCGAGAGCATCGACAAAATTCCTGCAACAAGTACAAGCCAGTAACCAAAATTTCCAATGTAATTTTTTGCACCAACTGCAACAATTCCCTCAAGATAATTTGAACCCATTGAAACAATTGTCTGCCCGCTGCTTACGCCCACAGTTGCGATTATAAATAGCAATGGAATATATATTAGAAGTGAAATTCCCAGTGACAGTAACATAGACCTTGGAATATTTTTTTCGGGTTCTTTAATCTCCCCTCCTGCAGCTGAAATGAGGTCAAAGCCATGCATTGCTACAAATGTATATCCCATCGCTATTAACAGGCCGGAAAACCCATTTGAAAAAAAAGGATGTAGTGTGACTGATATCTCACCCGGGCTTTTCTTGGTAAGTGCAAATAAACCGGCAGCAATCAATATCGAAAATATTATTAATTTCCCGATATTTACAAAGCCTCCGCCACCTCCGGTTTTTTTCGATAAAGTAAATGTGTAAAACAAGGTAGCAAAAACTGCGAGCAGGTTGATAGTCAGTATTGAAGATAACCAGACTGGCGGAACGCCGACAAATTCTTCCCAAATAACATTTATTACAATTACGGTAAAGGAGGCAAACCCTATCGCGTATAAAACTGCAGCAAGGATTGAAGCAAACCAAACTATCCAGCCGACGGCAAAGGCTGATTCTATGGATAAAACTTTTTTCGAATAAAGGTAAGTACCACCGGATTCGGGGAAAGTAGAAGCCATCTCAGCGAAGCTTAAAGCTACGATCATCGCTATCACGCCGTTTAAAAAGAAAGCGAGGATAGCACTGGGCCCCGCAGTGGCAAAAGCGACCCCGCTTAAGGCTAATATCCCGCCACCTACAATTGCACCTACTCCAATTCCAGTGGCACCAAGTAATCCTATTGTCCTTTTATTATTTTTATCCATAGAATGGTTCTGAATTTAATAAATCTGAAGTGATATTAATTTATAGAGATGGTAGGGGTACATCATGCAAATTGTAAATCTTCTTCCATAACCCCGTTGATAAAGTTGTGCAGTACTTTATTGTCGGTATTTTTGGCCTCATCAACAGTACCTGTAAAAACAATTTTTCCATCATGGAGGAAAGCAATCCGGTCAGAAACGGCGAAAGCACTTTCAATGTCGTGAGTAATTATTACACTTGTAATATTAAACTGTTTGTTCATATCATTTATAAGGTCATTTATTCTTATTATGTTTGGCGGGTCCAGCCCGGTTGTAGGTTCATCGTAAAGCAGTATTTTTGGGGTCTTGGCAAGCGCCCTTGCAAGGCCAACCCTCTTTTTCATTCCCCCACTAAGATCTCCGGGCATTTTATCTTCAATATCCGGAAGTCCTACAAGTGCAAGTTTCTTTTTAACTACCTTGTCTATTTCCTCTCTGCTTAGTTTCGAATTCTCAACAAGTGTATATGCAACATTGTCCCACACAGACAATGAATCAAAAAGTGCGGCACCCTGAAACAGCATTCCAATATTTTTTCTTACATTAATAAGTTCATTCTCAGGCATAACAGTTATATCCCCGCCTTCGATTACAACACTTCCGTTATCGGGTTTTAACAGGCCGTTGATTTCCTTAAGTAAAACACTTTTACCTGTACCACTACCGCCAAGTACGGTAATTTTTTCGCCTTCATATATATCAAGGTCAACACCGTTATGTACTACTTTTTCACCAAAAGTTTTATGTACATTTTTTATTTCTATGATTTTCTTTTTAGACATATCTTATAATAAGTTACAGGTGTTTACTTTACTCATAATTAATAAAAATTGAAGCGATATCATTTTTCTAAATCATTTTACAAATAGAGAATTTATCTATTTACACTAAACTGTATTGGAGTTACACTTAGTAAGTTTGATAGACAATGAATCTTTATTTGTATGAAATTATCTAAAAAATTGTAATAATATTAATAATTTAGTGAGGTTATTATTGATGGCACACGTATTACCCGATTTACCATACGGCTATGATGCATTAGAGCCGAATATTGACGCAAAAACCATGGAGATTCATCATGGAAAACATCACCAGGGTTATGTAAATAACCTTAACGCTGCTCTTGAAAATCACCCTGAGCTTCAGGACAAATCTGTTGAAGACCTGATCTCAGATTTAAATTCAATACCCGAAAACATCAGAAATGCAGTCCGTAACAATGGTGGCGGACATGCAAATCACAGTCTTTTCTGGCCATGTATGGGTTCAGATGGTGGTGGAAACCCAGAAGGCGAATTGGCTGACGCGATAAATAGTGCTTTCGGAAGTTTTGACGATTTTAAAGACCAGTTTTCAAAAGCTGCCGCTACAAGGTTTGGCAGTGGATGGGCCTGGCTTTGCGTAGATAATAACGGCGGCCTTGTAGTCACTTCAACCCCGAACCAGGACAATCCGATTTCTGATGGATTAAAACCTGTACTGGGACTTGATGTATGGGAGCATGCTTATTATTTAAATTATCAAAACAGAAGACCTGATTACGTTAGTTCGTGGTGGAACGTTGTAAACTGGAATCAGGTAGCACAAAACTATAGCTCCGCAAAATAAATCAGACGGCAACCGGAAGGCTGGTTATAATAGTTGTTATAATCATGTTTAGATGAGGATAGATAACAAGCTGTTTCTCCTTTATCCAGCCATTTTATCATATAAGCACTGATTATATTATGCTTTGAAGTTGAGAAAGTAGTAATATGCTTGCGAGAGGGAAAAAATGGAAGTCAAATATAAAGATATGAGTGAAAATAAATCAAATAAAGAAGATTTTGAACCTTTTTCCGGCGATGACGGCATCGATATTGACATTGATGATGGATTAATTGAAGTCGACGAAAGCAGTATAGAAGCTGCAAAAGCTAAGGAAGAAGAAGAAGACGAATGGGTCCCGGACGAACAACTAAGACTCCTATACGTTTATTTTAAAGATATGGCTGTTGAGCCTCTGTTTACTGCGAAGCAGGAAGTGGAGATTTCGGCAAAAATCAAAAAATGCGAAGCCAAAGCCAAAGAGCTGAATTCATTTGTTACTCAGCTGACTGCTATGAAATCAAGGATTCGAAAAAATCCTTCCAAGTTAAAAATCCTTAACAAAAGAATTGAATGTCTGGCTGCATTCACAAAAGTCTTTTTTGAATGGGCACAAAGACTAAAACAAAGATTTGTAAAAGCAAATTTGAGATTGGTTATAACAATTTCCAGAAGATATATGAGCAGGGGACTTCCGTTGCCTGATCTAATTCAGGAAGGAAACCTTGGTCTAATGAGGGCAGTGGAAAGGTTTGACCATACTAAAGGTTATAAATTTTCTACTTATGCTTCATGGTGGATTCACCAGGCAATACTCAGGGCACTCCAGGGACAGACCAGGACTATTAAAGTTCCTGTATATCTTTTGGAACAGGCTAACCGTGTCTACAAAACAAGTGCAAAGCTTGCAAAAGAGATGGAAAGAAAACCCACCCCGCAGGAAATTGCTGATGAGTCCGGAATCTCTGTAGAAGTTGTAAAAAGAATTCTTAATTCAACAAATGATGCTATCAGCCTTGATACACCGGTACTTGACGGGGAAAAAACAACACTTCTCGATTCAGTCTCTGACAAGGAAGCAATGATTCCCGACTCTGTTATTGCCAAGGCATCACTTGCTGAGAAACTGAAAGAAGCCCTGCTGCTCTTAAATGAAAGAGAAGAAGAAATTATAAGGCTCAGGTTTGGAATTGACCGCCAGAGTACTTACACACTGGACGAGATAGGAAAAAGGTTTAATCTCACAAGAGAAAGAATAAGGCAGATAGAAAAGGCCGCTCTTGGAAAACTTGCCAACTCCAATATCAAAGACCATCTCGAAAGCTTTCTTAAAAGTCAGTAAAAATTAAAAAAAATTCTAATAATAAAAAAGGGAACACATTTTGTATTCCCTTTTTTATTATCCACAGCCCGCAACTTATATTAAAATTTACCACTTACTAACCTTAACCACCCAAGAAGAAAGAACATTGCAGTCATCGCGAGCGGAAGGCGTGGCGATCTCGTAACTGCTAACGGGAGATTGCTTCGTTACTTTGTTCCTCGCAATGACAGGCAAATAATCCTGGATTCCCGTTTTCACGGGAATGACAATATATTTTTATGCCTTTTGCATCTTTTTACATACTACCCCGTCTTTATAGGTAAAATATATTAATGGGCAACATCAACCCATAAAAGGAGCTAATCATGAAGAAACTTATTATAGAAAAGAAGTGTGACTGCGCAGACTGCAACTGTGATGATAGCTGTAAGTGTGAAGGATGCGACTGTGCAAACGGTGTATGCAACTGTTCATGCGGCTGCAGTAAATAGTAGTAATTCTGTCATTACGAGGATTTTGAAGTAATGAAAAAGACGAAGTAATCTCTCGCGGGGTTGCTTCGTCTCAATTAAAAAAATATTTTTACTAACAAAAACTATGAACTATTCCACTGAAGAAGTCTGGGACAATTTTAATCAAAAACTTTACTCCTTTATTTATAAAAGGGTTAACAATAAGGTTGAAACTGAAGACATACTTCAGAACGTTTTTATTAAAATACATAAAAACATCGACAATCTTTCCGACAAGGAAAAACTCCCGCCATGGATCTACCGTATTGCCAGAAATACTATTATTGATCATTACAGGAAAGCCGGAAAGAACAGGCAGGTTGAATTTAATGAAGAATTAATTCCACCCGAGATTACTCCTAAAGGCGATTTATACTGTGAAGTAAAGACATGCCTTAAATCATTTGTTGGAATACTGCCCCATAAGTACAGGGAATCAGTCGAACTCAGTGAGCTTGTGGGTATGAAACAAAAAGATGTTGCTGAGAAACTGAAGATCTCACTTCCTGCTGCCAAATCCAGGATACTTAGAGGCAAGGAGATGATAAAACAGCACTTTATTGACTGCTGCAAATTCAAACTGGATGAAAAAGGCAACCTGGTAGGTGGTGACTGGCCAAATGAAAACTGCGAAGAATGTGATACTTGTAGTCCGTAAATATTAAAGCACTTTAAAACCCCTTTTATTTTAGTATACTAATTACCAAAACTTATTAGGTTAGAACAATGAAATTAAAAAATCTTCTTATACCAATGGTTATATGTGTTGCCCTCCTGGGTAGTAGTTGTGTGGCTCTTGTGGCCGGTGCAGCAGCAGGTGGAAGTGCCGCATATATAATGTCAGAAAAAGGTTATAAGGTTCAGTCACCTGTAACAAAATAATTTAGTACAATTTCCCTGATATAAACTATGAATTTAATTAAACCAGGATTACTACTGCTTATAGCTGTAACTATAATACTTTCAGGATGCGGATGCGGTGTACCGCTTATTCCTGGTATCTAGTTTACAAAGGCAACCCTATTTTCTTCCCGAAAAATGCAAAAAGCAGGAAGAAAACTACCATTATTACCATTGATATAATCATTGACGGCCAAAATCCAATATGGTTCTTAAGTAGTGCCGGAAGAAGTATAAAGAATAATAATGTCGGCAAAACCAGCCAGAATATTCCGTAGGACAGATCAACTATCTTTTCAGAATCTTTAGTATCTACATAGATCCAAACCATTGCCAGTATTGAAGTCAACGGGAGTGCTGCCAGCATTGCGGCAAAAGAACTCGACCTTTTTGTAATTTCGGATACCCCGACAACTACACCTGCAGTGATTATCAGTTTGAGAATAATATAATACATAAATACTACTATAAAGATTAACTTTAAGAATTAAAATACTTTATTAATAAATGGTAAGAAATGACAGGTATGAGATTAAGGGTAAAACCCCGATAAGCCGGACAACTATTCACGGATGGAGCTCTGTTTTGTTTGGACTGCTGTTCGCTGCTGCCGGCATATATATCATACTAATTTCCTTTAACGTTATAGAAACTCCTGATAATAAATTCCATGTTCCAAGGTATATGACGGCAATGTTTGGGGGAGTATTTTTTATGCCGGGGCTTTTTTTAGTTATCCACGGACTGCTTAGCCTTAATTACAGGCCAGCTAAATATCTTGTGAATGCATCCCAATGGGATAATGACTACAACTGGAACCATCAACAGATTAATGACAGGAGCAGACCCGATCTTGTAAAGTTTTTTTTCAGCACTTTGATTCTAATACTGTTTTTATTACCTTTTCATCTGTTTATTTTCAAATTCCTTGGCGGTAGTAAAATATCCTATTTTCCTAAGGTACTAATGATAATATTTGATTTAGCAGTCCTGATTATCATTTGGACCTATTTTAAAAAACTGTTCAGATATTTAAAATACGGAATGAGTTCGCTAAGGTTTAACCAGTTTCCCTTTTTTCTTGGGAATAATCTGGACCTTACTTTCATTATTAACAAACAAATAAGTGGTACAAAACATATAAGTGCAACCATTCAGTGTATAGAAGAAAAATATGAAACAAGGTGTTCAGGTGACAACAAAAGATCAGTTGTAGTATGCTACCATCTCTACTCGGAATCTAAGGGAATAGAGTTTCCTTCAAATGTGGATTACGGCTCATTGCAAATCCCTATACAGTTTGACCTTCCATCTGAGGAAATCTACCGGACACGGCTTAAGGAACGGCCACCCACGTACTGGGAACTTGAGATTAAAGCAGAAACAGATGGAATTGACCTGGCTAAAAACTTCTTATTACCGGTTTATTAAAAAAAGATTTTGTATAGAAGAGTATTGCCTAATCGTAGTAATCTAGGCCAAGATGGGTAATCAGGTTTTCACCCTTTAAAAAACGGAGTGTATTTTTAAGTTTCATATGCTGAATAAACAGGTCATGCTCCGGATATAGCCCTCTTTTAACCATGGGACTTTTAAAATAGAATGAAAGCCATTCCTGTATACCAAACATTTCAGCACGTTTTGCAAGATCAAGAAACAGAACAAGATCAAGTACAATCGGCGCAGCCAGGATACTGTCCCTGCAAAGAAAATTTATTTTAATCTGCATCGGATAATCAAGCCAGCCAAATATATCAATGTTGTCCCATGCTTCTTTCTCATCACCCCTTGGCGGATAGTAATTAATCCTTACCTTGTGGTAAAAGTCGGAATAAAGTGCGGGATAAAGATGAGGTTGAAATATTGAATCCAGTACGCTAAGTTTACTTTCTTCTTTGGTTTTAAATGACCATGGGTCATCCAGTACTTCACCATCCCTGTTTCCAAGGATATTGGTTGAAAACCAGCCATTAATTCCAAGAAGCCTGCTCTTAAAACCAGGAGCAAGAATTGTTTTCATTAATGTCTGCCCGGTTTTAAAATCTTTACCTGCGATAGGTACTTTATTTTCAATAGCTAATTCTTCAAGTGCAGGTACATCTGCAGACAGGTTAGGAGCACCGTTTCCGTATGGAATACCGCATTTAATTGCAGCATATGCGTAAATCATACTTGGTGGTATATCTTTGCTGTTCTTTTTAAGTCCTGCTTCAAAACTTTTCAATGTGCTGTGCACCTTGGTAGTTTTGAGGAATATCTCGGTACTTCCGCACCACAGCATTACAAAACGGTCTATTTTATTATCTTTTTTAAACTTATTTATATCTTTTATGAGCTGTTCGGCAAGGTCCATTTTGGTCTTGCCTTTTTTAACGTGCTTACCTGAAAGGTTTTTTACATACTGCTGGCTGAAAACAGCTTTCATTGGTGAAGATTTTTTAAGAGTTGGTTTTAATTGATCAAGTAGTTCATTCTGAAGAACACCTGCTTTTACAGCTGCATCATAGCAGTTATCAGGATAAATATCCCAACCGCCAAATACTATGTTTTTTAAATCAGCTAAACCAATAAAATCTTTAATTAACGGGGATTTTTTATCTGTTCTTTTGCCAAGGCGTATAGTACCCATCTGGGTCAGTGACCCAATTGGCCTTCCAATACCTTTTTTTATAGCCTCAATACCAGCTATAAAGGTAGTGCTTACTGCTCCACTCATTCCAGGAAGCAATACACCAAGCTTACCTTTGTGGGAAGCAATTTTAATTTCAGATGAATTTGTTTTATTAGAAATTTTCGACAAGAAGAAATTACCTCTTTGAGAACTGTTGTCCTCTTCTTGCTTTTCTCTTTCCGTATTTCTTACTCTCGACCATTCTTGGGTCACGTCTAAGAAAACCGGCTGCCTTTAATTTCTTACGAAGAGTGTCGTTGGATTGAAGCAACGCCCTTGAAAGTCCATGTCTTACTGCACCGGCCTGACCTGTTAGTCCGCCGCCGTGAACATTTACAACTATATCGTACCGTCCGTCTGTTTCTGTTAATCCGAGGGGTTCTCTGGCCTGTATTTGCCAGGAATCACGGGGGAAATATTCATTTAGTTCCCTGTTATTAACCATAAAACTACCTTTGCCGGGTTTTAACCAAACCCTGGCTACCGATGATTTTCTCCGTCCAGTTCCGTTAAATAGTGTTTCAGACAATTAATTAAACCTCCAGTGCTTCCGGCTGTTGAGCCAAATGTGGGTGTGCTTCACCCGCATATACTTTTAATCTGCTTATTAAGGTTTTCTGCCATTTAGACTTTGGCAGCATTCCCCAAACAGCTTTTCTTAAAATTTCTTCTGGTTCTTTTTCTTTTAGTTTTTCAGCAGTTATTGATTTTAATCCGCCTGGGAATGATGTATGCCAGTAATATGTCTTCTGGCTCCATTTATTACCGGTAAAATTCACTTTGTCAGCATTAATTACTACTACAAAATCGCCAATATCAGCGTGAGGAGTGAATTGTGGTTTACCTTTACCCCTGAGCAGTGTTGCAACTTTCGTAGCAAGTCTGCCTACAGTCTTGCCTTCTGCATCAATAATAAACCATTTCTGGTCTGCTTCTTCGTTTTTTGCCATATATGATTTCATACAATTTTCCTTAAACAATAAGGTGTGTCATTCTACCAAAATCTAATATAATGTCAAGATGTAGTCAGGCAGCCTTATTTCCTTCAAATATTTTAATAAATTCTAGCTTATTATTTCTTTTAATGCACCTATAAATATATCTACATTCTCTTTAGTACTGGATTCGCCCATTAACCCAACTCTCCATATTTCACCCTTTGTTTTACCAAGGCCAACTCCAATTTCTATACCATGCTCATCAAGCAGGGTCGATCTTACATGTCCATCATCGATACCTTCCGGAAGGATTACAGAGACAAGCATGGGTAGCCTGTGTCCTTCCTGTGCAAATAAACTAAATCCGAGCTTACTTATCTCTTCTACAAAATAGTCCCCCACCATCTGGTGCCTTTTATGTCGTTCTTCGAGCCCTTCTTCCAGAATAATTTTTAGACCTTCCCTGAGTGCGTAAATCATTGAGATTGGGGCCGTATGATGATAGACCCTCTCACTGCCCCAGTATTTTCTAATCATGGACAGATCCAGGTACCAGCTCTCTATTTTGGAATCTCTTGCATCTATTACATCCACCGCTTTGTCACTGAATGTTACCGGGGAAAGTCCGGGCGGCACGCTGAGGCATTTTTGAGTTCCGCTATAGCAAATATCTATATTCCATTCGTCAATATTAAGTTCACATCCGGCAAGTGAAGTAACGGCGTCTACCAGTAGTAATGTATCAGTACCTTTTACAAATGAACCGATTTCTTCCAGCGGCTGCTTTGCCCCTGTTGATGTTTCGGCGTGTACGATAGCAACGAGCTTTGTATCAGGATGTTTTTTTAATACTTCAATTATTCTGTCGGGTTCTATAATCCTGCCCCACTCTTCCTCGACCCTTATTACCTCTGCACCATATCTTGATGCAACATCCGACATCCTCTCGCCAAATACGCCGTTTACACCGATAACAACTTTGTCTCCCTTTTCCAGCACATTAACAAAACCTGCTTCCATACCGGAACTTCCGGTACCTGAGACGGGGATTGTAAGCTTGTTATCAGTCCTGAAGACTTCCCTTAACATTTGGGTAGTTTCGTCCATAATACCAAGGAATTCGGGATCCAGGTGACCTATTATTGGTGTGGCAAGGGCATTATAAACCCTCTTACTTACATTACTTGGGCCAGGGCCCATTAATAATTTTGAATTCATTTTAGAACTGCTTTTTTCAGATAAAGACAATTATACAACTCCTCCGTAAAGTAAAATTACAAACAATTTTGATAATAGAAAATCAGAAATAATAATTAATAATAAGGATACTACAACAGTGCGGGTTGTTGCCCTTCCAACTCCCTGTGTGCCCCCTCCTGCATTCATACCAATATAACATCCGGTAAAGGCAACAATTAAACCGAAGAAAAACGTTTTTGAAATTCCGCTTATAAAATCATCGACACCTACCCATTCCCGTGTTGATGTTAGAAAAAGCTGCGGCCCTATATCAAGGTCTATTGATGAAATAATCATTGCACCAAATATTCCTGCAAGGTTGGAAATAATAGCAAGTAGAGGAAATGATATCATTGCGGCCCAGATTCTTGGAGCTACAAGTTTTTTTATCGGGTCAGCCCCGAGAGTCTTTATTGCATCTATCTGCTCGGTAACATTCATTGAGCCAATTTCAGCAGTAATACCGGAACCAACCCTGCCCCCTACAAGTAAAGAGGTTACAACCGGGCCAAGTTCCCTTACAAATGACAGCGTCACAACTGGCCCGACAAGCCCCTTTGCCCCAAACCAGGCAAAGCCCCAAGACAGCTGAACAACCATAACCATCCCGATCGCAAGAGCAGAAACAATTACAATCAATATTGATTTAACACCTATTTCAAATACCTGTTCAAGTATCAGCTTATAATCATATGGGGGTTTCAGGGTTGTTTTAAAAGCACCGTAGCAAAACATGGTAACTTCCCCGACGGTTAATAATGAATTGATGCAAAATGCACCAATTTTATATAACAGGCTGATCATCGATTAATCCAGGACCCTGAATTCAGAAATAAATTTTACAAATACTTTTAAATAAGTTTCAAACTCATCATTTATATTTGAATAACTAAAATCGTAGACACAATGCCCCTTTTTAAACACAACGGTGGATAATTTAATATTATCACCTTCAAACTTAGCATCATATAGTGAAAATAAAGCATCCTGGCCGTCTACCTGTATCAACTCCCTTTCAATCAGCTTCTTGCCTTTAATGCCGACCAGCAATGATCCTGCAAGTGCAGACAGGCTGTATTTGGCTTTATTTGGCCCACAGGTGGAATTTACCGTAATCGCCGATGTTTTTTTGCTGTTGGTATAAAAAAGGTCGCCGTAATCAATGTTCACCCTTTTCCAGTTATTGCCAAGATTGCCAATCCGGTAACTTGTCAGATCAGTTTTATATACATCGCCGTGCAGTTCGCCGCTGCCTGGATCGGATGATGCATAAATTTTTGCAAATTTAAATACCGAGCAGGAACTAAGAGTCAGAACTGCGACAACAAGAATAGGAAGAATCAGTAAACGGGTATACATAATTTTTTAGGTAAGATTGCTTGTGTGCACCAGATTTTAATAAAGTTGGTGTCAAGAATACTTGAATCTATTGTAAAAACCAAGCATCATAATTTCGCATGAACAAAGTACAAATCTATACCAGCAGCTCCTGTCCTTACTGCATAAGAGCAAAACAGTTGCTGGACAGCAAGGGTATTGACTACGATGAAGTTAATCTGGACAAAGACCCCCAAAAAAAGCTTGAAACAATGCAAAAGCTCAACTGGAGAACTGTACCCATTATCCTTATTGGTGATGAAGTTATTGGTGGTTACGATCAGCTTGTCTCACTTGAAAGGGCCAACAAGCTGGACGAGCTTTTAAATTAATAATCATTGACACTCCCTAATCTTTATTTACTTTAATTCCGATGTCAGTAAAAACCAGATTCGCACCCAGCCCCACAGGCTCACTCCATCTTGGTGGAGCGAGGACTGCCATATTCAACTGGCTTTTTGCCCGTCATCACGGCGGGGAATTCGTGCTCAGGATTGAAGACACAGACCAGGCAAGGTCCACAGAAGAATCACTTAATGAAATTTACGATTCCATGAAGTGGCTCGGCCTCGACTGGGATGGCACTCCAATCAAACAGTCTGAAAGACTTGAACTTTACAGGGAATATGCAAATAAAATGCTGGATTCCGGGAAAGCGTATAAATGCTACGTAACCCCAGATCAGCTTGCTGAAAAAAGAAAAGAGGCGCAGGAAAAAGGAGAATTTTTCCAGTACCGGCGTGAATGGGCCAATGAAAACGCCGGGCCCGACAAGCCCTATTCCATTCGAATACTTACCCCCGATACCGGCGAAATAGAAGTCCACGACATACTTAGGGGAAAGATAAATTTTGATGCAAAGGAAATTGATGACTTTGTTATATTAAGGATGGACGGATTTGCAACTTACAACTTTGCAGTAGTTATTGATGATGCACTTATGGAGCTTACTCATATTATCCGCGGGGATGACCATCTGATAAATACCCCTAAGCAGCAGTTAATTTATAATGCTCTTGGGCTTAATATCCCCCAATTTGCACACGTATCCATGATTCACGGTGCAGACAAAACCAAGCTCAGCAAACGTCACGGCGCAACATCAGTCGGCGCATATAGGGATGACGGTTATCTGCCAGAGGCAATGACAAATTATCTTACAAGGCTTGGCTGGTCTTTTGGAGACGAAGAGATTTTTTCAAAAGAAGAACTTATAGAAAAGTTTACTCTGGATAATGTTGGGAAGTCCCCCGCTGTATTCAACCCCGAAAAACTCCAGTGGCTAAACGCTCATTATATTAAGGAAAAGCCTGCCAAAGATCTTGCAGAACTAATTTTGCCCCTTATGAATGAAAAAGGGTTTAATGCAAAAAATGACAATAAATTATTAATGATTATTAATCAGCTCAGGGAACGTTCCAAAACATTAAATGATTTTGTGAGCCAGTCATCCTACTTTTATAATGACAATATCGAATATGAAGAAAAAGCCCGAAACAAATTTTTAACAGATGATACAAAACCAATACTTCAGGCATTATCAGCGAAATTAAGTTCCGTTGAAGACTTTACATACGACAATATTCAGGCAGCTCTTGAACAGGTCGTGGAAGAACTGGATTTAAAATTTGGAAAAATCGCCCAGCCTATGAGGGTTGCACTTACCGGCGGCACAGTAAGCCCGGGAATTGGGGAAGTTATAGAAATACTTGGAAAAGATAAAGTAATAAGCAGGATTCAAAAAGCAATCAATTATATTTAATCGGTAGTTAACAATTTTTCTTTTGAAACCACCACACCGTTATTGTCTGCATACACATACTCACCTGGACGAAATGTAACTCCACCAAAAGTTACAGAAATATTCAGTTCGCCTATACCTTTTTTTTCAGTTTTAAGCGGGACAGTATCAAGTGCCTTCACACCGATTTCAAGCCTGTTGATAATATCCACATCACGAATGCATCCATAAATAATAAGTCCTTCCCACCCGTTTTTTACTGCGTCTTTTGCGATCAGATCTCCCAGCAGTGCACGCCTTAGTGAACCGCCGCCGTCCACAACCATCACTTTTCCGTATCCCGGTTTAGAGGCATTTTCCTTTACAAAAGAGTTGTCCTCAAAGCACTTAATAGTGACTATTTCGCCCCCGAAAGTGTCACTACCTCCAAAACTATTAAACATTGGTTCAACTACTCGTATAAGGTCAGGAAAATCATCGCATAGATCGGGTGTGGTAAAACTCATGTGGCCTCCATATTTCAATCAGATATTGATTAAATATTACTAATAATCATAATTTATAAAGATGAAAGTAATAGGACTGACAGGGAGCATAGGCTCAGGAAAATCTACGGTAGCCAGTTATTTCAAAGAACTTGGTGCAAAGTTAATTGATGCCGATACGGTAGCCAGAGAAGTAGTAGAGCCTGGAAAATCTGCACTCAAAGAGCTTACAGAAGTATTTGGAGACAACATTCTTAACGCCGATGGTAGTCTAAACAGGGAATTAGTTGCGGAAATAGTATTTAGCAGCGATGAAAAAAGAGAACTTTTAAACAGTATAATTCACCCCCGCATTTATAAAGAAATAAATGATTCTATTGATAATTATAGAAAGGATGGGGCAGAGATTGTAATATTGGAGGCAGCTCTTATTCTTGAGAAAAAAGGCCTGATCAGGTTAATAGACAAATTAATAGTTGTCTCAATAGACGAAGAAACTCAGAACCAAAGGTTGATAGGCAGGGGAGACCTTACACCTGAGCAGATTAAGGCCCGTATTAAATCACAGCTAAGCAACAGTGAAAAAATAAAGCATGCTGACTATATTATCGACAATAACAATGAATTAGAAAAAACCCGTGACCAGGTAAATGAAATATGGGTCAAGCTAATTTAATTACCTGGAATCATCAATATTATTAATATGTTTTATATTTTTTAATCATTGTGTTATATTTGACTGGATTTTTAAAGTTACTTTTCTATAAACATTACTCAGAAAAATTGATTATAAAAATCATATCATTTAATGCAATATTTCATCAGGAGTCTTAATGTATGAAGGATAAAATTGAATTTTTAGAACAAAAGGAAAAAGAAGCTGAACTTGGCGGCGGCGAAGCCAGGATAAAGAGACAGCATGACCTCGGGAAACTTACCGCGAGAGAAAGAATTGAGTTACTCGTAGATAAAAACAGTTTTGTTGAACTTGATAAATTCGTAGTACACAAATGTGACGATTTTGGTATGGGTGACAAAAAGTTTCTTGGTGACGGTGTTGTAACCGGCTACGGAAAGATAGAAGGAAGGCAGGTGTTTGTTTATGCACAGGACTTTACCGTATTTGGCGGTTCCCTTGGAATGGCCCATGGTAAAAAGATCTGTAAAATAATGGAAAAAGCTATGGAAGTTGGCGCACCTGTAATCGGCCTAAATGATTCAGGCGGTGCCAGGATTCAGGAAGGAGTGGAAAGCCTGGGTGCATATGCAGATATATTTTTAAGGAATGTACTGGCATCCGGAGTAGTTCCGCAAATATCCGCAGTAATGGGGCCTTGTGCAGGCGGTGCTGTTTATTCCCCTGTGATGAATGACTTCACGGTTATGTCTAAAGATACAAGCTATATGTTTATTACCGGCCCTGATGTTATAAAAGCGGTTACTCACGAAGACGTCTCCTCAGAAGATCTTGGCGGCGCAATGGTACACAACTCCAAAAGCGGTGTTGCACACTTTGCTGCAGAAAATGATGAAGACTCAATTTCGATTATAAAAGAACTTTTAAGTTTTCTTCCATCCAACAATATGGAAGACGCTCCAAGGGTTCCGTGTGATGACCCTATAGACAGAAAAGAAGAGAGCCTAAGGGAAATAGTCCCGTTAAATCCGAATAAGCCATACGATATAAAGGAAGTAATAACTAAAGTTGTAGATGATGGATACTTTTTTGAAATTCAGGAGCTTTTTGCTCAGAACATAGTTGTTGGATTTGCAAGGGTAAACGGCAGGTCAGTTGGTATTGTAGGCAATCAGCCTATGGTATTAGCCGGCTGTCTTGATATCGATGCCTCTGTAAAAGCCGGCAGGTTTGTCAGGTTTTGCGACTGTTTTAATATTCCAATCGTATCATTTGTTGATGTACCTGGTTTCTTACCGGGCACAGAACAGGAATGGGGCGGAATCATAAGGCACGGTGCAAAACTACTTTATGCATACTGCGAAGCAACAGTACCGAGGGTCACAATAATCACAAGGAAAGCATACGGCGGTGCTTACGACGTTATGTCCTCTAAACATATTAGGGGTGATGTAAACCTTGCTTACCCAACTGCCGAGATAGCGGTTATGGGCTCAGACGGTGCGGTAAACATTATTTTTAAAGGACAGATTGCCGGAGCTGATGATCCAGATGCAGAAAGATTAAAACTGATAGATGAATATAAAAAGAACTTCGCAAACCCCTATAGGGCTGCTGATCTTGGTTATATTGACGAAGTTATAAAACCCGAGGACACCAGGCACAGGATTGCACTTGCACTGGATATGCTGGATGGGAAAAGACAGACCAACCCACCCAAAAAACATGGAAATATTCCGCTTTAAATTTGAGGTAATAGATGTTTGAGAAAATATTAATAGCAAACAGAGGCGAGATCGCCGTAAGAATAATAAGGGCATGTAAAGAGCTCGGGGCAAAGACTGTTGCAGTTTATTCCGAAGCCGACAGGAACTCCCTTCATGTCGCTCTGGCCGACGAAGCTTATTTAATCGGCCCGCCTAAGCCAGCCGAGAGCTATCTTGTTAAAGAAAAAATTATAGAAGTTGCAAAAAAATCCGGGGCACAGGCTATTCATCCCGGTTTTGGATTTTTATCTGAAAATGATTCATTTGCAGAACTTTGTGATAAAGAAGGCATTGTTTTTATAGGCCCTACTCCCGAAGCAATACAGCTAATGGGCGATAAAATAACTGCAAGGAAGATTGCCAAGGAAGCAAAGGTACCTCTTGTACCAGGATCCGATGGTGCCGTAACTGACGTGGAAGCAGTACACGTTGCTGAGAAAATCGGTTATCCGGTAATGATTAAAGCATCGGCCGGCGGCGGCGGTAAAGGTATGAGGCTCGTAAGGGATAAAAAAGAGTTTGAAAACTCACTCAGAATGGCAAAAAGTGAGGCCCTTTCATCTTTCGGCGACGATTCAGTATTTGTAGAACGTTTTATTGAACAGCCAAGGCATATAGAAATTCAGATACTTGCAGATACCCACGGCAAAGTCCTTCACCTCTTTGAAAGAGAGTGCTCGATACAAAGAAGGCACCAAAAAGTTATTGAAGAAGCACCATCTGCATTTATTACAGAAAAAACCAGGAAAAAGATGGGGGATACAGCCGTAAGAATAGCAAAGGCTGTAAACTATTCAGGTGCGGGTACTGTAGAATTTATTATGGATCAGAAGCAAAACTTCTTTTTTCTGGAAATGAATACCAGGGTCCAGGTAGAACATCCTGTTACAGAAATGATTACAGGTGTTGATATCGTAAAATGGATGATCAGAATTGCTTATGGTGAAAAACTGCCTTTTAAACAGTCCGAACTAAAAATAAACGGACATGCCCTTGAATGCAGGGTATACGCAGAAGACCCGGCAATGAACTTTATGCCCTCTCCCGGAACGCTCCACTACATTAAAGCCCCTACAGGGCCCGGTGTGAGAGACGACTCATCAATATACAGCGGCTACGAAGTTACTTCATATTATGACCCAATGCTTTCAAAACTTATAACATGGGGAGAAACCCGTGAAGATGCTGTAAAGAAAATGGTTTCGGCTCTGAGTGAATACGTGGTACTCGGCGTTAAGACCAATATTGGCTTTTTGATCAGGGTAATGGCTGAAGAAGAATTTAACCAGGCTAAAATTGATACAGCATATATTGAAAGGCACCCTGAGCTGCTAAAAGAAGAGTCACCTGATATTGATCCTGCACTTATTGCTGCAGCTGTAACAATGGAACAAGCAGTACCTGAAAACAATAATAGTGGGAACGGCAAATCTGATTCAAACTGGAAATTACTTGCAAGAAGATTTGGCGTATCGAGGAACCCCTTAATATGACATACAGTTTTAAACTAGATAACCAGATATACAAAGTAAGCATAGAACAGGAAGACAACAGTGTTGTCGCCCAGGTCAATGGCGAGGAATACCCAATTGAATACACCCGTCTTGATGACAACCTTTACTCTATTATTATTAATGACAAGTCATTTACCATCGGCACATTTAAGCAGGGTAAACAGGTGCAGGTATTCCATGCCGGAAATCTTTATGAACTTGAAGCAATCTCGGACAGGGAACTTTCAAAGTCTGGTGCCATGGGCAGTGGGCTTGAGATAATTGCCCCTATGCCGAGCCGAGTTGTGAAAATACTTAAAAGCGAAGGTGATGAGGTCGCTGAAGGTGAAGCAGTGGTGGTGGTGGAAGCCATGAAAATGGAAAGTGAATTAAAAGCCCTTCAGGCTGGAAAAATTAAAACAATTAAGATAAATGAAGGCGATGCAGTAGAGGCCAAAACACTACTTGTAATTTTAACAGAAGATTAATCAGTCAATTTTAATAATTTTGTACCCGTTTCTTTTTAATACACCTGCAATTTCTTTTTGATGTTCCTGATTTCTTGTTTCAAGGGTTATTTCCACAATTGCCCTGTTAAGAGCAAGCCCCTCGGTCATCCTGTCGTGCAGTATGTGTATTATATTCCCCTTTAAATCTCCAATTAAAGTAGAAAGTATACCAAGTGCCCCGGGAATATCAGGCAGCTCTAGATCCATACGCATAAGCCTTCCCTGCTGATTCAGTCCCCTGTCAATTATCTTTGACAAAATATTTATATCTATATTCCCGCCGCTAATAAGGACCACGACGTTTTTATTCTTAAACTTTTTATGCCGTTTCATAAGGCCCGCAAGGCCGACACCTCCGCACCCTTCAACCACGAGCCTTTTTTTACTAGCAAGTATCAGCAGGGAATCTTCAATTTCATCTTCATTTACAGTAAATACATCATCAACATATTTCTGAACCAGCTTTAATGTGATATCACCCGCTTTTTTAACCGCAATACCGTCAGCAAGTGTTCCTTTTGATGGTACTTCTACTGGTTTTTTTTTCTTAAGTGCTTCCACCATGGAAGGTATATTCTCGGTCTGAATTCCAAATATTTTTATCTTTGGGTTTGCTTCCTTTAACGCAATTGCAATACCCGAGATTAACCCGCCTCCTCCAATCGGGACAAACACCGCGTCGACATCTTTCAGGTTTTTTAATATTTCCAGGCCGATTGTACCCTGACCTGCAATTACATCTTCGTCATTAAAAGCATGAATAAAAGTTGACCCTTCGTTTTCAGATTCGGCAAGCGCATATTCTAAAGACTCATCAAAATTTGCCCCGTGAAGCATCACCTCACCGCCGTAATGTTTTACAGAAATCATTTTGTTTATAGGTGTACCTTCAGGCATTATCACCTTTGCTTTTAGACCAAGAAGCCTTGATGAAAGTGCTACTCCCTGCGCATGGTTTCCGGCAGAAGCGGCAATTACGGAATTATTCTTGTTCCTTACCTGGTAGAGTTTATTATAAGCACCTCTGATCTTAAATGATCCTGTCCGTTGGAGGTTTTCAAGTTTGAAATATACATTAGCCCCAATTAATTCCTGCATTGCATAGGAATAAACAAGAGGGGTTTCATGAATTACATTTTTAAGCCTGGTCGAGGCCTTTTTTATATCTTTAATTGTCGGCATTACTAAAATAAAATAACCATTACTAAAACAGTTGGACAATAACTAATTTTCCTTTAAGATAAATCGGCATTATGAAAAACTATTCTATACTTCTGTTCCTGCCGCTCATTTTTATCCTTTCATGCAATAACAATCCAAAAGAAGTTAATATTGCAGAAAAAGATACACTCAATATTAATATAGGTACCGAACCGCCTTCACTTGACGGATCACTTGCTACAGACAGTACTTCCTACACAATCCTCAACAACATTATGGACGGGCTTACAAAATTCAGCCATGAACACAAGCCCCAACCTGCTCTTGCTGAGAGCTGGAAAATAAGTGAAGACGGTAAAACATTTGTTTTTAAAATCCGTGAAGGTGTAGTATGGTCAGACGGTGTCCCTCTCAGGGCGCAGGACTTTGTTTACTCATGGAACAGGATATTAGACCCCGCCACAGCCGGAGATTATGCCTATTTTTTATTTGATTTAAAAAATGCAGAAGAATACAACGCGGGAGAAATAGATGACTTCTCAAAAGTTGGGGTAAAAGCACTTGATGATAACACGCTTAAAGTTGAACTTAAGAGGCCGGCAACCTATTTCCCAAGTGTAGTATCCTTTATGTCTACATTCCCCTTGCGGGAAGATGTAATAAAAAAACACGGTACAAGCTGGACTGACCCTGAAAACATTGTGACAATCGGCCCCTATAAATTAACAAAATGGAAACACCATGATTTTCTTATTCTCGAGGAAAATGAAAAATACTGGGGCAAAAAACCAAAAAACGTAAAGAAAGTAAAAATGATTATGAACGAAAACCCAAGTTCGGCCCTGGCACTTTATGAAAGCGGTGAACTTGATTTTCTGGACAGCAAAAGTATCCCCGTTCTGGAAGTACCAAGACTTGTTAATTCCGGTGAATTTATTAAAAGAGAGGCTTATAGGGGAAGTTATGTTGCATTTAATTTCAAGAAGCCGCCTTTTGACAATCCACTGGTCAGAAAAGCATTTGCAGGTGCAATAGAACGTAAGAGTATTGTGGGTTTAATCCAGGGTGCCGGGTTTCCGGCTACTTCATGGATACCCAAAAACATGCTTGCCCATAACCCGGATATTGGAATAAAATTTGACCCTGAAAATGCAAGAAAACTACTTAGTGAAGCAGGATATCCGGATGGCAATAATTTTCCTGATGCTTCATTTCTCTATCCCGATATCGGAAACAACCGGATAGTTGCCGAGGCGCTGCAAAGTATGTGGAAAAAACATCTCGGTATAGAAGTTGAGCTGGACAACCAGGAATGGAAAGTATATTTAAAGACCCGCCAGACAAATCCTCCGGAGATATCAAGGGGAAGCTGGGGAGCCGATTTTCCCGATCCTCACAATTTTATGAACCTGTTTGAGTGTAAAAGTGGCAATAACCATACAAACTGGTGCAACCCTGAATACGACAGGCTTGTAGAGACTGCCGCGGAAGAGCAGGATATTAATAAAAGGATTGAGCTTTATAATAAGGCCCAGGAGATACTTACCGAAACGGATGTAGCAATAGTGCCATATATAAACCAGGTACAGCAAAATATGATAAAGCCCTTTATTAAAGGCCTTGAGCCCGACCCTTTAAACCTGATTTACTTTAACAGGGTCGAGTTCATTGAAAACAACTAACCTTTAAAGTAAGGAATTATTTCTTTTGCATAAGTTTCAAGTGCATAGTCAGGATCAGGGCTGAATCTATAGAACAGTACAAAATTCCTGACACCTGCATCTATATATTTCTCAATTTTTTCTATGCAGTCTTTCTTAGCCCCTGTGATGGTAAAATCGAGAATTGCTTCACGAGGAAAAAGCTGTCCGAGTTCCCTGAACTTAGCTCGTTTTTCTTCATCAGTAGGCACAATATTAAAATAGTTTATCCCGTGATACTCCTCCGGAATATCAACATCATAACCCGCCTTTAGGAGCTGGTCCTGCATAACCAGGACGTATTTAAATGGTTCAAGAGTTTTATATGCTTCATCAACGCTCTGGCCAAGAGATGTAAACACCCAAAGTGCAGGGTCAAAGTCATCAAGAGACCTGCCTGCATTGTCAGCAGCAGTTGTTATATCACCCAAATACCTTTCGTACAGTCCCGGGTTTAAGTCAATTGGAAGCCATCCATCACCTTTTTCACCTGCAAGCTGAAGGCCCTTAGGTGTATGAGTAGCAATATAAAAAGGAATACTGTTTCTTTCGTATGGTTTAATCTGTAAAAATGCATTTTCGAGTTTATAGAACTGCCCTTCGTAATTTATTGGTTCATCAGTTTCCCAGAGCATGTTCATAACATCAATAGATTCTTTTAGTTTGCCGAGGGGTTTGTTCCACTCGATACCGAATGCATCTAGGTTCATTGATTCTCCGACACCAAGAGTTAACACGGTCCTTCCTTTTGAAAGCTGGTCGACAGTGGCAAGACGCTGAGCAAATACCGCAGGGTGCATCCTGTGGGGGTCTGAAACAGTACCAAGCTGAATGTCTTTTGTCTGAGGTGCGGCTGCAGCGGCAACTGTCCAGGCTTCGGGGGCTATTGCACCCGGGGCAACAAACAGAAGATGGTCCGGATACCATATTGTATCAAATCCAAGTTTGTCAGCCTTAATTGAAAACTCAATTAAACCGTTAACATCTGCTCCCGGCATTGGTGCGGAAAGCCCGAATTTTATATCTTTTCCCATTTGATCACCTCTTGATTTTAGTAGTATTCATTATAAACATATTTAAATTACAGATTCAACTGAATTAAAATAATGCTATAATTGATACCTAAATATTTTATCTCTGGAGGCAGTATATGAAATTTGGTGCCGGACTATTCAGTATGCAGACCCACAAAGACCTTCCGGGTGTTACCCACAGGGAACTTTACAAAAATTCAATTGAAAATGTTAAACTCGCCGAGGATGTTGGATTTCATTCAGCCTGGCTTTCCGAACATCATTTCCTTGAAGACGGCTACTGCTCATCACCGCTTGTAATGGCCGCAGCACTGGCAAATGCAACAAGTACAATAAGAATCGGAACCGGGGCCTTTATTGTAACACTTCATAATCCGGTCAGAGTGGCTGAAGATGCAGCCACGGTAGATATTATTTCTGATGGCAGATTCGATCTTGGACTGGCAATCGGCTACAGGAAAGAAGAGTTTGAGGGGTTTAATATCCCGATTACCCAGCGCCCTTCAAGGATTGAAGAAGCAATAGATATTATAGAAAAGTCCTGGGGTGATCAGCCTTTTACTTACGAGGGCAAGAGGTTTAACTTTTCCAATATAGAAGTAACACCAAAACCCGTTCAAAAACCATTGCCTATTTATATTGGTGCATTTGAGGAACCTGCAATAAAAAGGGCCGGAAGACTTGGAAAACCCCTGTTAATAGGCCCCGGAAGAACTACTCAGATGATAAAAGACACGCTTGGCTGGTTTAATGAATCTGCAAATGAGGCCGGACATGATCCGAACAGTATCGAACATATCCTTTTGCGTGAGACATATATAGCCGATACCCAGAATGAAGCTATTGAAGGCGGGACTGAATATATTATTAATATGTATAAGTTCTACTTCACCCTGGGAGTAAAAATCGTAATTCGTGGTGAACAGGTAAAGAGCATAGACGATCCTCTTTTTGAGCATCTTGCTGAAGACCGTTTTATGATAGGAACTCCGCAATACTGCGTTGATGAAATAAATAAATACAGGGAAGAGACCGGTATAAATTACATATGTAATCGAATGGTCTTTCCTCAGGCACCAAATGAAGCAATTGTAGGCTGTATAAAGCTGTTTGGAGAGAAGGTTATTTCACGGTTTTAGAGCTGCTAACTTGACAATAATTTTTAACTGATAGATAATCTATTTTACTCGATCTTTTATAATTTAAATTATTTTTTAGGGTTCCCAAGGGATTAAAAAGGGAAGCCGGTTAAAGTCCGGCACAGCCCCGCTGCTGTAATTAGCCTTAAAGACCTATGCAATATGCCACTGGAATTTTCCGGGAAGGCGCATCGGTAATTGGTTATAAGTCAGAAGACCTGCCCCAAAAACTAGATTTATATTTTCTTCGAGGGGAGAAAAATATATGCTTAGACTTTTTATACCTCCCCCGCGCTTAGTGTATTGGCGGGACGATTGTTAAAATATTTTTTTATTATTCCAATTCTATTTATACCGGGATTGTTGCGTGCAGAAGATGCACATATACTCGATACGGTAGTTGTAGAGGACTACTCAATCAAATCTCCCCAAAATTATCCTTCTTCATTTTCAACAACAATTTACAAGGACGACTTTGAGGGAGAGTTCGAAACCACAGCGGATCTTATTAACCTTGCCCCCGGAACAACAGTGAGAGATTTTGGAGGTTTCGGCAAGCTAAAAACAGTATCTATAAGGGGAAGTTCCAATGAGCAGGTAGTTATAATGCTCGACGGGATAAAAATTAACAACTCCCTTGGCGGCGGTGTCGATCTTTCAACCATACCTGCCGGGTTTATTGACAGAGTAGAAGTGATAAGGGGAGGCTCTTCTGCAATTGCGGGCACTGATGCTATCGGCGGAATAATTAATATTATCACAAAAGATACCGATAAGCCGTTTACCAGTTTCTATGCAACCTATGGTTCTTTCAATACGTTCCTGATCAACGCGGCGAATGCAGGCAAAGTGGGCAATCTGGGATATCTGGTATCTTTTAACCATGCCCAGACAGATGGTGACTTTAAATTCAGATCGGTAAACGGGCTCACTTTAAAAAGAATTAACAACGATTACAGGGCAGAGAGCTTTCTTGTAAAACTGGATTATAATCTGAATGACTGGGAAATTGATTTTCTAAATGAGTTTTATTATGACGACAAGGGCGTCCCCGGACTTGGTGAATTTCAAAGCGACAGTTCAAATCAAAAAGATGTCAGAAATTTTACGACCCTTAGATTTACAAAAAATCGTTTCATAAGAGATGACATTGATTTTGAGTTTATAATCTACAACAATTTTGATTATCTAAAATTTACCGATCCGACCCCTACTATTGGAATACCCATAGATACGATCAGCAAACTGAATAACATTGGTTTAAAACCTACTGTCAGCTGGTACCCGACCAACAATTTAAGTGTTCGTTCTTTTGTACAGTACAACTATGAAAACCTTAACAATGATGATTTTAACAACCCTGACAGAAACACCTTAAGTTATTTCCTTGGAAATGAACTATTCCTTTATAACAATAAAATATTTATAGACCTGCTCACCAGGATTGACCTTATTTTTACAAACGGCACCGAAGACTCTTTTGATTTTGCGTTCTCTCCCAAGCTTGGTGTTAAGTACAATTTTTATGAAAATTTAAATTTAAAATCAAACATATCCCGCTCTTTCCGTGTACCAACTTTTAGTGAACTATTTTTTCCTGAGCAGGGATTTATAGGCGGCAATCCTGACCTTAACAATGAGACTTCAATTGATTTTGATATTGGCATATCTTATGAAACACCTAAATTAAGCTTCGAGGTAAACTATTTTCTTAGAGACGTGGATGACCTGATTCTGTTTGTTTTTGTTAGTGCGCAGAGAATAGAGCCTAGAAATGTTGGTAATGTTTTTGAGAACGGCATAGAATCGACAATTATTTATAACCCGACAGACTACCTGAGTTTTTATGGTGCCTATACATTTCTTGACGGTAAACTGGACGACACCGGGGCGCAGCTGCCGGGAAGGCCAAAAAACCAGTTTGATATAAGGGCCGTTTTTGAGAAATACAATACGAAGGTATACGCAGAAGCTCATTACCTGGACAAAATACCGCTAACCGCTTTTCGCAATTCCAGGACCACGGATGCAAGGACCACTTTTGACGCCGGAATAAAATATTCCTGGAAGAAATACTATGCAAATTTAGAATCAAAAAATATTTTTAATAACCTCAATGTGAGGGACGCTTTTGACTTTCCCCTCCCGGGTAGAACGATCTTCCTCACATTAGGGCTGAATATTTAAAATAAAGGAGGCTCAAATGAAAAATTTTCATTTATTAGTTTTATTAATCATTATTGCAGTGTTTACATCTGCATGTGATGAAACAGATACAGGCGGCGGGGGTAATGTAGTAGCAGACAGGATTCTCGCTGTTTCAGAATTCAATGGTGACGATGAGGAAATAAAAGTGGGTGGTGTAGCTGGCGCAGTTCCTCCCGGGAGTGAAGTGGTAATTACAAACCAGGATACCGGTGAAATGCAGACAACGACTGGTAATCAGGACGGTAGTTTTGATCCGCCGTTTGAAGGCAGCACTGATGACACTTTTCTGGTAGATGTATTTCAGGATGAAGAGCTGATAGATACAACAGATCTGTCTGTTATTACACTCGAAAGCCTTGTAAATACCAACCTGGCCCAACTTGGAAGCGTACCGGCAGTAATAAAAATAAGGGGTAACAGGGCATATGTAGTTAACGGCTTTTCCGACAACATTCAGGTTTTTGATATAAACCAGAACCCTCCGGTCGAACTTGATACAATTGTCCTGCCGCCATCATCCAACCCGATAGATATGGATTTTATTAGTGATTCTGAGGCACTGGTAGCAAACAATTCCGGACAGACAGCCGCTATAGTTAATCTTGATTCATTTGAATGTGAGACCCTTTACACAAGGCAGATCAATGTACCGTTTGAACCCTGCAACGGATTAATAAATCTTGGTACGGGCAGGTTTGAAGAACCGTCAGGAGTTAAGGTTGTTGGCAACACTGCATACGTATCCAATAACAATCTAAACGAATTTTTTTCTCCAAATGGTAATGGATTTATTACCGTAATTGATCTTGAAGCTGACAGTGCGTTTGTAGTCCAGGCAGGTGGTGCAAACTCCGGCAACTTTTTACTTGCAGGAGATGAACTGTTTTTTGTTAATTCCGGAAATATTTTATTCAATCCCGTGACTTCCGGATTTACCTGCGACCCTCTTTTTACCCCTTCAATCAATGTGATTAATACTAACTCAAATACTATTTCAAACTTAATTCCAATTCCTCTTAGTGATACAAACAGTAACGTTTGCTTACCGGGAAGTATTGCTGCTACACCTGGCAATGAATTTGGCTACATCGGTTTAGGGCTTGTTGGTGCTCTGCTAAAAGTAGACCTTGTTGATAAAGTGATGGTCAACGGCTCGGATAATCCGATTTTGATTTCTCCGGATCTTGAGGTTTTAAATAATACTGCGAGTGTTGTTATAGATGAAAACGGGATTGGATTTACTGCGCTTTTTAACACTGATCAGATTGCAGTATTTAATACTGAAAATGATATAGTAAACCCCTTTCCTGCTATTGCACCTTTTCCTTCGGGGTTAAGAGCATTTAACCCGGATAGCGAACTGTTTGACGGGGTACAGGAATTAAGTTTAAGACAAGGCACACCGGGGCTGGATTTTACAGGGCCAAACCTTTTCTTTATTACCGGTATAAGCTCTCAGCTTGGTAGTGTAAATGCCGGTATAATTCTTCCTTAATTTATATAAACAACTAAATTGGGCAGCAATTTATTTTGCTGCCCCTTTCTTGATCAGCACGACCTAATAAGTCATTATATAATTTATGAGAATATGTTCATTCCTTCCAAGCACCACAGAGATAATCTGCGAACTCGGCCTTATTGATGATCTTATAGGGATCACTCATGAATGTGATTACCCTGAAGCGGTAAATAGCAAGGAAAGGGTCATTATGAGCAGTATCGACCATAAGACTCTGTCCAGTAAAGAAATTGATGATCTTGTTACCGAAAATTCAAAAAACGGAAAAAGCACTTACCTTGTAGACAAGGATAAATTGAAGGCAGCAAACCCGGATATTATTTTTACCCAGGGCCTGTGCGAAGTATGTGCAGTATCAGGTAACCAGGTAGTGGAAGCTGTGGAAGTACTTGAGAAAAGGCCCGAGATTATCTCACTTGAGCCAGGGACAGTAGACGAAGTATTAGAATCAATAGTCACTATAGGCAATGCAACCGGCAAATCAAAAGAAGCAAGTGAGCTTGTCTCAGGTCTTAATATAAGAATCGACATTATAAAAAACATTTCTGTAAGGGAAAGAGATAAACCTCGGGTTTTTTGCCTTGAATGGCTTGAACCTCCTTTTGTTGCAGGTCACTGGGTTCCCGATATGGTTAAAATTGCAGGTGGCAACAATGGGCTTAGAGGTAAAGGTGAGCAATCAATTAAAGTGGAATGGGAAGAAATACTGGATTTTGCTCCGCACTATATTTTTGTAATGCCATGCGGATTTGATATAGATAAAACCCTAAACGAAATTGATTCGTTAACTTCAAACTCTATCTGGCATCAGACACCTGCTTCTCAAAAAGGGAATGTTTATCTTGTAGATGCAAATTCTTATTTTAGCAGGCCGGGGCCAAGAATTGTTGATGGTATAGAAATAATAGCCAGGACAATACACTCTGACCTGTTCAAAATGGAACCTCCCCCGGGCTCTATTTTAAATTTGAGAAACTATATGCAGATTCAGTCTGTCTTGGGTTAATTAAGCTAAGCTTATAAATTAACTCGGTGATTTAAAAGGATCTGATGAATCGCCACCGCCTGAACTTGGTGGTTCTTCAGCTGGTGCAGGTGCAGGTGAAGCCCCTGTAGAAGATGCAGGTTTAAATGGGTCTGCTACACTTTCTGCTGCATCAGCAACAACTTCCTTTACTTCTTCAACTGTCTCTGTAACTGTTTCAGTTACGGTCTCAGCTACTTCCTGTACTGCTTCTGCTGCTCCTGATGTAGCCGATTTAAATGGGTCTGCTACACTTTCAGCTGTTTCTACTGCAATTTCCTTTACCTCTTCGACTGTTTCAGTCACTGCTTCTGCTGCAGATGCTGCTGCTCCGGTAGCTGACTTAAAAGGATCTGCATCACCAGCCGCTTCTGTTGCGTTAGAAGCAGGTGCAGGAGCTGCGCCCTGGTTACCATCGGATTCTGTATCGCCACCCGCCGCATCACCCTTATCTTTTTGCATTAAGAGCATGGCAAGAACAACTAATACAAGAATCGCTAATATAATTATAAAACTTGCAGGCATGATATCCCCCTAAGTATTTTTATATTGTTTTTTAACATTATTGTCATTTCTTATTATAAATATAATTCCTAATTAATTGATAGTAATAAATTTTTTGATATCATGTCAAGAGATTTTGTTTATTTAAAAAAAATAACTTAACCGTAAATTATTACTAAATATTAACATATGGGATCAGATTTTTAAATACTCGGACTATATTGATGAAAATAATTCAAAAAGAAACCCAAATTGAACAGTTACCGGCAGAGCTTGAAATAGAGCTCTCCATAATAGATTCAGGCATGATAATTACAAATATTAATGATGAAATTGTAATAATTCTTAAAGACTCTGAAAAGATGATTTCGTCTCTGGTAGAGCTTATTTCCGTAAACTTTAAATTTACATATATCGACAGGCCTGAATTTCCTGCTGTAAATTCAGATCTCAGGCTAAGGACAGATAAAGGGCTTTCTGTAAAGTACGACTATTTCTTTAACTTTGAATCAGAAACTGATATGAATCTTCTAAATGAAATATTGAATCTAAATGTGATATCTCTTTTGTTATTTTCAGATATAGTAGTAAAACAGTTCGGGATAGAACTTGAGGAAGATGACAGGATCCACCTTTCTGGTATCCTGGAAGAAGTTAACAGTTGACAAAATCAATCAATTTTGAATAATAATCAATTCACATACAGCATTAAGGGCTATATATATTGAAATATGCAAAAATACTAGGCACTGGTTCCTGCGCTCCCGACAACGTTCTTTCCAATGAAGATCTTGAAGAGATTATTGAAACCTCTGATGAATGGATTACTTCCAGGACCGGAATAAAACAAAGAAGAATTGTTGATAAAGGTAAATACACTTCCGACCTTGCACTTGAAGCGTCACGTATGGCACTTGAAAATGCCAATATGCCTGCGTCAGAGATTGATGGAATTATTTTAGGTACTATCTCCCCCGATTTTATTTTTCCTTCTACAGCCTGCATTTTACAAAGCCAGCTGGGCTGCGGAAATATTATGGCATTTGATCTTTTAGCCGGTTGTTCAGGTTTCCAGTATGCACTTCATGTGGGTAATGGAATGGTGTGTTCAGGTCAATCAAAAAACCTGCTTATAGTAGGGGCAGAAGTACTTTCCAGGATTATGGACTACGAAGACCGTTCTACATGTATACTTTTTGGCGATGGGGCAGGAGCGGTTGTCCTTTCACAATCTGATGAACCGGGCGTAATGTCATCGGTACTTAACTCTGACGGTGAAAACTGGGAGCTGCTTTATATGCCAGGCGGCGGTTCAAGAATCCCTGCGACCGTAGAAAGTGTACAAAACCGTGACCATTATCTTAAAATGAACGGAAGGGACGTATTTAAGGTAGCCGTAAAATCCCTGGAGACTGCTTCCGTGGAGGCTGTTGAAAAAGCAAATCTCAAACCGGAAGATATAGATCTGTTTGTACCTCACCAGGCTAATCTCAGAATAATAGATGCTGTCAGAAAGCGCCTTGATATGCCGGAAGATAAAGTTTATATAAACCTTGATAAATACGGAAATACTTCATCTGCTTCCGTGCCAATTGCTCTTGACGAAGCAGTACAGGCCGGCAGGGCTAAAAAAGGTGATATAATATTAACAGCAGCATTCGGTGCCGGTTTCACTTGGGGTGCCAGTCTTTTTAAACTCTAGATTTTCCCCTAATTTACAATTAACATTTTACTCTTTTTATTACCGGAGGATTTAACATCTACGTAGAGGTTCTAAATATTGTTCTGCCTGTGTTTATTGTAATAGGGGTTGGATTTGCATTCAGCAGGTACAAAAAGATCGACCTGGTATCGATCAACGAACTTGTGATCTATATTACCACGCCCTGCCTTATTATTTCTTCCCTTTCCAGGTTCCCGGTAGACCTCAATATTGCAGGAAAAATTTTTGTTATTTCCGCTTTAATAATTTTTACTGCCATGATAATCGGTTTGATTGTAATACGCCTTTTAAAACTGGAATACGAAGTTTTTCTTCCTCCGGTAATCTTTGCAAATACCGGGAATATGGGACTCCCGCTTTGCCTTTTTGCCTTTGGCAATGTTGGTTTCAACATTGGCATACTGTGCATGGTATCAATGACCGTGATACATTACACTCTTGGTATTCTGATTTTAAGTTCCTACAAAAAGCCGCTGGAAGTGTTCAGGCTCCCTTTGATTTATGCAACAATAATCGGCCTTGTCATAAGTGCAGTAGAGTATGAAATACCTATTACGATTGGCAGGTCCATAGAACTGCTTGGTGATATCAGTATCCCCGCCATGATGTTTGCACTTGGCTACAAGTTGTCTGAACTCAAGCTGACAAAAGTCTGGCTGTCTTTCCTTTTTGGCTCGATGAGAATTTTCCTGGGCTTTTTTCTTGGGATATTCTTTGTAAATCTGTTTAATCTCGAGGGGATTGCGGCAAAGGTAATGATACTTGAATCCTCTATGCCCCCGGCCGTATTTAATTTTGTACTGGCACAAAAATTTAATAAGGACTCTGAGACCGTGGCATCAATAATAATGGCGGGTACTATTGTATCACTTATTACAATCCCGTTAATACTTACTTATTTACTAGAATTCTGATATAAAATTATATAATAAAACGGTAGAATTAATTATAAATTCAGCAAAGGGAATCTTTTAGAAAAAAAACAGTAATGAATTATAGGCTTATTTTTTATGTAGTTGGTAATTTTTTAAAATATTTTGGATTCTTAATGCTGGTTCCCGCAGTCATTTCCCTGATCTATGGGGACAATGAACTATTTGGTTTTATATTTACTTCATTTGTAATTACAGTCACAGGATACGTACTTGAGATAATTACAAAAGAAGCTGCACAAAAAAAAGAAATTAACAGGCGGGAAGGGTTTCTCATTGCAGCCCTTTGCTGGATACTTGCCTGTCTTTTCGGCTCACTTCCTTACCTATTATTAGATGTATTCTCACACCCTGCTGATGCCATTTTTGAATCATTTTCAGGTTTTACAACCACAGGTGCAACCGTATTGGCAGAGATAGAGTCACTTCCCCACGGAATACTGTTTTACAGGAGTTTTACGCAGTGGCTTGGAGGCATGGGTATTATCATTCTTGCAATTGCTATTCTGCCAAGGCTTTCAGTAGGCGGTATGCAGCTTATGGGCCATGAGGCCCCTGGGCCCACAACAGAGAAACTGACCCCAAGAATATCTGAAACAGCTAAGAAATTGTGGACCATATATGTGGTTTTGTCCATAATCTGTTTCATTCTTCTCTATTTTTCGGGGATTTCCATCTTCGATGCTATCACAACATCCTTTTCAACACTTGCAACCGGTGGATTTTCTGTAAAGAATGCAAGTATCGGCGGTTTCAATAATGGATGGGTAGAAATAATCGTTATGGTATTTATGTTTCTCAGCGGCCTTAATTACGTGCTTCTTTACTATTTATTTACCGGCAAAAAGCTCAATATTTTTAAAGGTTCCGAGATCCGCTTTTTTCTCTTATTATTCGGGGTCTTTACTGCATTTATAGTATTTGACCTGATGGCAAACCACTTTATGAATTTAAAAGATGCAATCAGGTATTCCTCATTCCAGGTTATCTCTATACTTACTACAAGCGGGTTCCATACATCTGAATTTGATTATTGGCCAAATTTTGCAATTTTTATGATTTTTACCCTGATGTTTATCGGTGCATGTGCAGGCTCTACATCCGGGTCAATAAAATCACTTAGAATCCTGATTCTGATTAAGAAAGGATACAGGGAGATTAACACACTGATAAAACCAAGGGCAGTGCTGCCCGTTAGGATCAATTCACATGTAGTGGATAGGGATATTGTATCCAGTATTACAAGTTACTTTCTGCTTTTTATATTTATTTTTGTAGTATCAGTTCTGATAATATCTTTCACAGAGGAGATGTCGATATTGGGTTCAATTTCCGCATCCGCCGCAGCTATTACAAATGTAGGACCCGGATTTGCAGAGGTAGGCGCATCCCAAAATTATGGATTCCTCTCTGGATTTACAAAAATATATCTGTGTTTCTTAATGCTGATAGGAAGGCTGGAGCTTTATACAATACTGGTTCTTTTTACTCCGCTATTCTGGAAAAAATAAGTTTAAATTATTAATATCAGGAAATATCTTTAAGAGTCAGACCTTCGTCCTTAAGGAAATTCAGCAGGCCTTTTTTGTTAATTGTTCTAAGGGCACGGTTTGAAATCTTAAGCTTTACGTACTTATCAAGTTCAGGAATATATATCCTTTTTGTATGCAGGTTAGGGTTCTGACGGCGTTTCACTTTGTTGTTTGCGTGTGAAACATGGTTTCCAAATAATGGTTTTTTTCCTGTTAGTTCACATTTCCTGGCCATTGTTAAATACTCCGTACTACTTGGACTCCTTGAAAAGAACGTGCTTTCTGATCACTGGGTCGTATTTTTTTAGTTCGAGTCTGTCCTCGGTATTCTTCTTGTTTTTCTTTGTATAATAAAGATAAGGGCTTTCGGTACTTTTAAGTTTCACCAACACCCTGTTTTCTGATTTTCCCATTGTAAACTCCAAATACTTTAAAAAGAGAAGATTATTATGCTGAAATATTTATAGAATGCAAGTCTATTTTAAAAATTTTCAGCTTTTTTAATACTAAGGGCATCCATAGTGTAGAGACTTCCTACAAGGTTCCCTTCCCCAATTTCCAGTCTGCCGGCAACTTTTATTGGTATATCTGTCATAAACTTAGTGGTCACACCGTCCGGCATTTCAACATAAATAAACTCGTTTTCTCTCGGCATCACACCAAAGCAGCACGCCATCCTGCTGTTCATAAGCAGGAAACTGTTTACCTTTCCGGCATCAAAATCCACGGGAAGCATAAACCCCGTAACCTGCACAACTTCACCGTTAAGAACCATAACCGGCTCAGGTATTTCTTTGTCCCTGCTGTATTCAAAACCTCCAAGGAATTTAAAACTCACATTTGTAGCACCGTTTTCTACCTCAAGTGCTTCAAGCTTTGAATAATCCAGCACTTCTATAGGCTGGTAGTTAACACCCAGGAGAAAAACAAAGAGTATTACCAGAACTACTAGTACTTTTGTTATCGGTATCGATTTTAGCATAGCTACTTACTTATAAAATATAATCAGTCCTATTAATATTTAAACTGTAATTTATTAAATAAGATTACAAAAAAAATGAGAAACTGGAAAAAACCCCGAAATAAATATTTACGCTAAGTTAATATGCGATACATTTTAGGTGCAATTGATCTTTAATGAATTTGTATAAACCGGGATAATTTATCGAAATAAATATTTACGCTAAGTTAATATGCGATACATTTTAGGTGCAATTGATCTAAAGACTGCTTGCAACCTCTGTCTTATAAGCTTTATAAGCAGGGATAATACCTGCAAGGGCACCCAGAAGAATCATAACAACCGGGGTTATTATCAGTACCGGGTGAAAATACAGAACATCAAGTACAACACCTGTCTGCTTCCTGATAATAACAGAAGCAAATGTAATAAGTATAAGATAAAAAATAAAACCGATTATTGTTCCTATAAAACTTATTGTTACCGCTTCAAACACAACTGATGAAAAAACAGTTCCTTTCTTTGCGCCAAGTGCACGGAGTATTGCAAACTCCCTCCGCCTTTCATTCATAGTGTTGTAAATACTTGCGAGGATCGACCCGGCTGCAACTGCAATCACAATATAAGCTACAAGAGTAAGGATTTTTGTAACCCACCCTATCTTTTCAAAAAGTTCGGCCAGTACTGTTCCTATGGGCCAGGCAAGCGTAGCATCCTTACCTTCCCTGTTGATTGAAGACGCAAGTTTAAATCCTGAAGCCGGGTTTTTGAACTTAAGCATTACCGCACTTATCTCTTTATGAACATCAGGGATATCATCCGGGTCGTGATGGACATGTGCATCATACTCCTTTCCCGTGCCCCTAAGCACATGGCCTTTTGTCATATAAAACTGGTTAATAGGTACCCATATAACCCTGTCAGAAGGTGAATTTGTGGGTTTAAGTACGCCTGTTACTTCATATTTATCCTTGTGACGGGAGTTTTTATTAAAATACAGCCCATGGTAAGCATTAAACAAAGATCCCTTCTTGAGCCCGGTCTTCTGAGCAACATAACTACCAACCACTGCTTCCCTTCGGTCAGGGTCAAACACCTTACCGCCCTTTTGAAACTCAAACGTCTTACCTTTTGTGTATTCAAATTTATCAAAAAGCTCTGGTGTTGTACCTACAAGCCTGTAACCCTTGTAGTTATCCCCCAGTGCATAAGGCACTGCAAGCTCCACATTCTCATTTTTGGATAAGGATTTATATTCGGACCAGGGAATATTCCCGGGTGACGTTTCTAGATGAAAAACCGTGTTAAGTACAAGCTGCAGCTGACTGCCCCTGGCACCGAGTACCGCATCAAATCCTGCCGGGCCGCCCGTAAATGCAGATTCAGCCTGGTCTCTTATACTAAACACTGACATCACAAGGGCTGCTGCAAGTGCTACAGACAGTACTGTTATAACAGTAGATAATTTGTGCTGCAGTAAACTTTTTTTAACTATAAAAAAAATCTTTTTCATTTTGTATTAACTGGTAAAAGCCCTGTTTAATATTGTAAAATCAAGCACGGTATCAAAATCATCAAGCACGTCCAGGTCATGGCTCACAAATATAAGAGCCGCCTCGTTAATAATACAAAGCTCCTTTATAAGCTTCACAGCCTGTTTTGCCCTTCTGTAGTCAAGATTGCCGGTAGGTTCATCTGCAAGCACTATCTTCGGCCTGTTGGCAAGCGCCCTTGCAAGGGCAACCCTTTGCTGCTGGCCAACAGATAACTGTGATGGTTTGTAATCCATCCTGTTGCCAAGTCCCACCTTTTCGAGAAGGTGCGATGCATAGTTGTAATCAACCCTTCCTGCAAACATCATGGCAAGAGAGACATTTTCCAGTGCCGTATATCCCTGCAGTAAATTAAAAGTCTGGAATATATACCCAATGCTTTTTGCCCTGAGTACATCCCGCTCTGACTCCGAGAGCAGTGTTAACTCCCTGGAATCAAACGTAATACTTCCGCTGTCGGCATTAAGAATTCCGGCAAGAAGGTTAAGGAAAGTGGTCTTTCCCGAACCGCTGTTGCCCTGGATTCCTATATGTTCACCGGCCCTAATTTTAAAGGTTGGAATATCGAGGATAAGGTTGGACTCACCATCAGGTGATATAAAGGTCCTTTTTAATTTTTCAACTTTTAGTAATGGAAGATTATTTACCATATTATAAAATCTTAAAGATTGTAACTACACACTAATTAAAATACCTGCGTCTCTCTCATTTATTAAATATTTCGTGTTTTATATGCGAAATAATAAATATTAACGATGCTGCAAATGCCATAGTAGCCCCTGTAGGTAATGAGAATACAAAAGAAAAGAAGTAACCTAAAGTAGCTGAAATAAGTCCGAAAACTGCAGATAATAAAAATATTATGCTCAGGCGCCTGCTAAGATACATGCTGGAAAGTGCGGGCAGTACAAGCAGTGCAAACACCGTAAGAGCACCAAGCGCCCTGGTTGTAATCGCAAGAATTACTGCCAGAACAATAAAAAATATAAGGTTTATATATTTAACGGGATATTTATAAAGCTGTGCAGTTTCAGAATCATAGGAGACAAATATAAAATCTTTAAATAAAAGGATATTTATAATAAACGCGATAATTGAAACCAGGGGTACTATTATTACTTCGTCCGGCTCGACAACTACTGCACTGCCAAACAGAATGTTATGAATCTCATGATGTCCCTGAACAATTTTGTCAGAAAGAATAATAATCAGTGAAGAAGATATGAGGAATGTAAATCCTATTACCCCTTCCATTGAAATAGGCATATAGTCTTTTTTTAGTGAGAAAAACAGTGCTGCAAGGATGGTTACAAAGATTGAAAAGACAAAAGGGTCAATATGGGAAATTAAACTGCTTAAAAACAGGGACTGAATGTAAAATGTAAGTACAACACCCAGCCCTGCAACCTGTGTTAATGCTGCACTAACAAACACAACCCTCCTTAGTACTACATAAACTCCCATAAATCCACAGATTCCCCCTGCGAATGCTGCAACCAGCATCGGGGACTTCCATAGGAAATAGCTTTGTATAAACTCTACAAAAATGTCCATAACATTTTAGGACTGCATGCCGAAATATCTTTTTACATGTTGATTTGATACTGCATCATCAATGCTGCAATTAAGTAATATATCCCTATCCTTGTCAACCAGGATTACACTATCTGCATATTTTCTAATTGTGTCAGCAAAATGACTTACCATTATTACTGTAAGATTTAATTCATCTTTTAAACTTTTTATTAGAGACATTATCTCCGCCTCACCTTTCAGATCAAGTGATGAAGTGGGTTCGTCAAGGACCAGAACATCCGGATTTCCGCAAATAGCCTTTGCTATCAGGACTTTCTGTTTTTCACCACCAGATAGTTCCCTGAACACTTTTTTTGAAAGTTTTGAGATACCGGTCTTTTCTATGGAAGCCGTTACCGCTTCCGTGTCTTCCTGTTTAAGCTTTTTGCCGAATGGAACCAAGGAATACCTACCCATTGTTACCATCTCTTCAACAGAGACCGGAAACAGGTTGTCATACTTTTCATGCTGCGGAACATATCCAAACCTTAGATCCTCTTTAATTTTACAACTTCCGGCAAGTGGTTCGGCAAGCCCTATAACTGTCTTTAACAAAGTGGACTTACCTCCCCCGTTGGGGCCTATTACACCCCAAAACTGACCGGATGTTAAGGTAAGGTCAATCCCGTTGATTATCGGGGTCTTGCCAAAACCTATTGAGACATCATCAAGTTTGATAAGTTCATTCATTAATTGTCATTAAATCTTTTTCAAGTGTTGATGTAATACTGTTTACAATATCGTCTATCAGCTCAGTATAACTATTTATCCCCTTCTCGCCACCTACCTGTACCGGGAGCGAAAGGAATGGTATACCTGCTGTCTTTGCTATCTGTTCCCCTGTCTTTTTGGGATAGAAGTTAGCAGACAATACCAGTTTTACATCAGAGTTTTTTGCTATCTTAATTAACTCGGCAACATGTTTTGGTGAAGGAGGTATTCCGGGTTTTGGTTCAATAGTCCCTTTTTCCACAAACTCTGCCCAATCAATAAAATAGGTCCATAACTTATGGTAGGTAAATATCTTAGTACCTCTGTATTGATCAAGACTTTTGTCCCATTCAATGATCTTTGCTTCAAGACTGCTTACAAATCCCGCCAGGTTAGACTCATAGCTCAATGCATTTTCCGGGTCGATTTCTGTGAGCCTTTTCGCAATTCCGTTTGCAACAATTAAAGCCCTTCTGGGGTCCAGCAGAAAATGGGGGTTACCACCGGGATGTATATCGCCCTGCGATCTGTCGACTTTTACGGTTGCTACATCAAGTAGCGGTATCAGGGTTGAAGTATCGAGGTTTCCGCCATAATTAGGGCTGTTTATCTTTGAATTTCTTGCACCGGTTATTAAAATCGGCAGCCAGCCAATCTCAAGGTCAAGCCCAACAGATATAAGCATATCGGCCTTGTTGAGATCAACAATATAGCTTGGCTTCGCATCCACGTAGTGAGGATTCTGATACCCCTTGCCAAGACTTTTTACTTTTACTTTGTCACCCCCGATCTCCTTAGCTATCGAAGCCAAATCCGGGACTGTCGTTACGATATCAACAACTGCATTAGCTGCAGATGAGATACTAAAAATAAATAGAAATAAATAAATTATTGTTTTTTTGTTGTTTAACATTTTTCACCTCTGTTAATATGGATGTGCTCCGTGAGCACCTATAGCGTACTGGAACTGCAGGAACAGTCCGTGCTGGTCATCTGCAAAGTCCTGGTTCAGGTAGTCATACTGGAGACGTATCCTTGAAAATTCAGTCGGGTTAAAAGTCAACATACCCGATACCCTGTACTGCTTACCGAACAACCCAAGTTCCCCGTCTTCATGTCCATGCTCTTCTTCCTCTTCTGCTTCAATTTCAACCAGCTCTTCCTCTGGTGATATCGGATCATTTGTGTCTGTGATACCGTAGCGAACCCCGGCGTTCCATCTTTTTGCAAACCTGTACACAGCCTGGGCGTAAAGTCCCCAGTCACCCTGGTCACCTTCTGCTGTCTGCGCATCCCTGTACATAAACTCCGACTGCAGCTGGAGTTCCTGGAAAGGATGAGATGCAAGCGGCCTGTACTTGGCAAAAAAGTCCACCCCGTAGAGGTTTGTCCTGTTGCCGGGTTCTGTACCGTTCGATCCTGTTGCGTAAGATCCGCCAAGTGACATACCAATAGAATCACTAATTTCGAAGAAATTTGCTAAATGAAAAACATACAGAAGCCTTCCGAGATTATTGCCGTCTTCATCCCTTGCAAAAGAAGCAGTCTCAACATCCGGGCTGCCTCCTGAAGCGCTCAGTTCCATATACCACGGAACGGGAATAAGGAAATTGGCCTCAATCGATGTAGGGTTAAGATGTTCGCCGAGAAATTCAGCTGCAACCATTGGGAGCGTTACAAAGTTCTGGTTATGGCGGTGAAGCTGGTTTATCCTTCCGAACTTACTTCTCATAATCCCAACTCTGAACTGAGAATTTGCCGGAAGAGATAAAAGGCTCGTAGCATATGTTTCCTCGATCTCGATTCCTTCCCTGCTAATTGAGAGAAAACTGTCAAAACGGAAATACGAATCTACTACTGATTGAAAACCAATCTCAAGTTCCTGCAAATTAACACCAGTGTCCTCGGGGTCATTTTCAGCAAATACAATGGGATCGTCTTCCGAATAATATGCCCCCGCAAATATACCAATAACACTTATTTCCGGGTTAAAAGTCTGGAACGCCTTGCCCATAAAAGTCTGCCCACCGGGTTGCTCAGGTTCTACTATGATATCAGCCTTTTCTTCAACTACTACCTCTTCTTTTACCTTTACCCTGTCTTTTTGGGACTCGGTTTTCAACTGTCTGTTCTTTTCTTCCAGATCAACAATTTTCTGGTTCATTAAGTTCATATTTTTTTCCATCTGCTTCATCTGCTTTTTAAGCATTTCGATCTCGGTATCTGCAGCAGCAGTATTACCGGCAGATATAGAAAAAATTAAAAATGTAAATAGGAATAAAAACGCAATACTATTGCGGTTAATCATTTAATTCACCTCCAGATTTTCCGTTTAAAACGGAATTGTAAAATTTAGTCTGTTATTTCTCAGACTTTCGGAGGTGCACGGGAGGAAATTGACTCGTTTAAAAAATAGTCTTGTAGTAATAATTGATCAGGGAATTTATAAGAAAACTTTATAAAGGAAAGAATTCCATCTGATTTTTTTAACAATAAATATGTTTTATTTGAAGAGCTCATACAGGCCGGACAATCCTGGCCGTAGTGCTTTTCGTGAGAATCGGTTGATAATTGCTGGGAAGTATTAAAATAGTCCAGGTACAAGTGATTATGAAAACCCTGTCCGGCTATTAATGAAAAAACAAGTATTAATAGTAAGTTTTTCATTATTATATTATGTTATCACTCCACGCAGGCAATTAGAAGCATAATCCCAAGTCCTATTCCCATAGCAAGAAAATGTGCTGCTGCCCTTGAGGTTTTAAATTCTTTTTTTAGTAATGGAAACAGTCCAAAACCAATTATATAGATATAGGCTCCTGCTCCAAAGGCAATTATCAGGTGTGATGTATTGCTAAATTTAATTCCAATATATATTGCAATTAATGCCCCGATTATTGCAATTGAAGCTGATGCAACATTAAATAAGACCGCCTGAGTTTTTGTAAATCCGGATTTAATAAGAATTCCGAATTCGCCGATTTCCTGTGGGATTTCATGGATACATACGGCAAAAGTCGTTGCAACCCCGAGCGGTATACTTACAAGATATGCAGCCCCGATAATAAACCCGTCTGTAAAGTTACATATTCCGTCGGCAAACAGGCTCATCTGCCCTACAGCTTTTACCTTACTTTCGTTTTTAAGGTTTCTCCAAAGAAGATATTTCTCAAGTACAAAAAAGGATAATAATCCAAACAAGACAAGGAGCCCGGTTTTTAATATTCCCTGGTGTTCAAAGGATTCTGGAAGAATATGCAGAAAAACCTCCCCAAGCAGTGCCCCTATGGCCAGGCTGATCATCAAAATTATAAGCGTATTGTATTTCTTATTGTTAAAATAAAGCGTAAAAATAGCAGACATTGACAGAAGGCTTACTATTACCACACTTGCAATAATATAAAATTCTTTTGAAAAATTTGAGAGCATTTCAGGCATTATTAATTCGTACTCCCCGTACATTCATTACATTCGCCAAATAACTGGAGAAAGTGGTTTTTTATCTTAAACCCCGTTCTTTTTGAAAGATTCTCGAGATAGTCCTCAAAAGGGCACTCGGCAAAATCCATTATTTTATTACAAGTTGTACATACAATATGGTGTCCGTGGCTGTCTGATGAATAGGCATAAGTATGGCAGCCGTCCTCAAAATGCACTCTTGAGATAAGGCCTATATCCGCAAGGACATCGAGTGTTCTGTATATTGTAGCAAGCCCTGTATTTGGCAGAAGTTCTTTAGTTTTATCCAAAATATCGTTTATTGACAGGTACTTGGTACTTTCATGGAGTACGTGAAGTACAGCAAGCCTCTGGGGAGTTGATTTAAGCCCCTTTTCTTTTAATACCTCTTTTGCATCAATCTCTTTTGCGCAGGGAAAATGTGCCATAATATTTACTTTGTATATTAAATAAACTGATCACCCAATTGAGAAACTTTCTCAATTATAATTTAATATAATAACGTTGTCAAAGAAAAAAAGGGGTAATTTAGAAAAGATAATCAGGAATAAAAACTTTTAATTCTTTTTATCTCTGCACTTGCAAGTTTTTGAAAAAACTCAGGAGGGGAACTATAGATATATTCTTCGTAGATTTTTAGTGCCTGTGTAAAGCTACCATCTTTACAAAGCTCTTCTGCTTCCATAATAAGGTTTGCAAAGATCTTATTAGTTTCCGGGTCCTTTAGACTCTCATTTAGGAACTCGGGCCGTAAATCGGGGTTATGTCTGTATATCTGGAGCCTTATTTCATTAAGGTTTCTGAGGGCATATGCAATACGGTGAATATTTTCACGTATATCCTCAAGTTCTGACTCTCTTATGGCATGTGCAGCCTGCCCCAGCAGCTCTGAACAATCTGAGAGTAATTTTTCCAGTTCCGGTAATCTTTTAGCCATATCCTATCAAAAAATTACTTGGCAATGAATCCCCCGTCAACAGACAACATTGTCCCGGTCATAAATTTCACATTATCATCACATAGAAAAAGCACCGCATTGGCAATCTCGGAATCCTCTCCCAGCCTGTCCATTGGATAAAAAGATTTCATATAGTTTTCGGCTGCGACTTTATCTTCAGCCCTTTCAATAAACCTGTCCATCATCGGTGTCCACACGCCGCCCGGGCATATGGCATTAACCCTTATCCCCTTATCAGCATAGTCGAGTGCCATGGTTTTAGTAAGAATACTGACAGCTCCCTTGGAAGCAGTATAAGAAGCAAGACCGGGAAATCCTTTAAGTCCCCCGGTAGAAGAGTTATTTATAATCACCCCGCTGCCGGTTTTTAACATCTCTATAACAGCATATTTTGACATCATAAATGTCCCTGTAACATTTACATCCATAATGCGCTTAAATGTTTCGGTATCGGTTTCATGTGTAACACCCGGTACCAAAATACCTGCATTATTAAAAAGTATATCAAGTCCCTCAAACTCTTTTACGGCAGTGTTTACCGTATTAATACAGTCTTCTTCCTTTGATACGTCAGCAACAACATATTTTATATCAAGCCCTTCCTTTTTACCTTCCTCCACAAGTTCTACGAGCCTTTCTTCACGTGTGCCGTTTATAATGACCTTTGCCCCGTGCCTTGCAAAAAGCAAAGCTGTTGCAGCCCCAATCCCTTTTCCGCCGCCGCCTGTTACAATTGCCGATTTACCTTCAAGTTTCATTTTTAGATATCTCCTTCCGCATCATTATACCTACTACTGATTGCGAATCTTAAATTATCATTTAAATTTACAGGATGGCACAGGCAGTACTGATGGTATATGAAGACCTTAATTCAATTAAGGAAAATGGAATTTACTGGAAGGATTACGTCCGGTTTTATGAAAAATACTGGGACGCCCCTGCATCACCAAAATCTTCATGGTGGGGTCAGGAATATGAAGAATTTCGTGTGTCACTTTCCACTCAGCTTGGCCTTGATAAAGATAGTATCCGTGACTGCTTCTTTACAAAAGATAAAGACAACAACTACTACATTTGCCCCATAGGCAAAGAGGTAAATCTGAATATTATGGCATGTGACAACTTTATCCCCCTGGAATGGTTCCTGCTTTTTGAAAGTGCACAGAAGAGTTATTTTTATACTCATACCGGTTTTGGAGCTATCCATCACGATGCAATATACTACAGCTCTGATCTCAGTGGCAGTTTAAAAAGATTAAACGAAACTTTGGTAATTTTATCAGAAACGGTAAAAGACAGTTCAGGAAATCTGAACAAATACCCGCAAATCAAAAATTTATCTTTTATTGCTGAAGGGGTTTCCCATATGCTGGAGTGGATAAAAGGTTTTACAGGTAGTGGGATCATAATGCTTAACTACGGTGAGATTTGTTCATTTATTGAGCCGGACTCTATGAAAAATGAAGACTCTGTTGGAGAGATGAGAAAGGTTTTGGAAGAAATTCAAAATGACGATCTTTCTGCTGCCGATACCACTCTTAAACTTCTGAATTTAAAATGGTTGGATATTTCCTCGAAAGCCTCGGGTGAATCGGGAAATATTTCTCTTCAGTAAAGTATTACTGAAATATAGCCAGCAACATTCCTGCAGCCACTGCAGAGCCAATAACACCTGCCACATTGGGGCCCATTGCGTGCATTAGAAGCACGTTCTGCGGGTCTTCCTTGGCACCCATGTCCTGAGACACCCTGGCAGCCATTGGGACCGCTGAAACACCGGCTGAGCCAATTAAAGGATTTATCTTGGATGTTGAGAAGACGTTCATAAGCTTTGCCATCAATATCCCGGATGCTGTACCGATACTGAAAGCAATTATACCGAGGAAAAGTATTCCAAGTGTTTCTACTGTGAGAAACTCGTTTGCAAGCAGTTTGGAACCCACTCCAAGTCCGAGAAAGATAGTTGTGATATTGATAAGGGCGTTACGTGTTGTATCAGAAAGCCTTTCAACCACGCCGCACTCCCTCATTAAATTTCCAAACATAAAAAACCCTATAAGAGGTGCTGCAGAAGGAAGAAGTAATGCGCATAAAGATAACGCCATTAATGGGAAAATAATTTTTTCGGTTCTTCCGACAGGCCTTAGCTGAGTCATCCTGATTTTTCTTTCTTCACTTGTAGTCAGAAGCTTCATAATCGGAGGCTGAATTATTGGCACTAGGGCCATATAAGAATAAGCAGCTATTGAAATTGCCCCGAGAAGTCTCGGTGATAACTGGGAAGAAAGGTAAATAGCCGTTGGACCGTCTGCGCCACCAATAATCCCGATAGACGCCGCATCTTTAAATGAAAAATCTATTCCCGGGACAAACTGCGTAAGTGCCAGTGCCCCGACAAGTGTTGTAAAAATTCCAAACTGCGCCGCACCGCCAAGTAGTATGGTCTTGGGGTTAGCAAGGAGGGGGCCAAAGTCCGTAAGTGCGCCGACTCCCATAAAAATTATGAGCGGAAATATTCCCGTTTTTATTCCAATATCATATATATAAAAAATTATCCCGCCGGGTTCACTGATGCCGGCAATGGGTATGTTTGATAAAATACAGCCAAAGGCAATTGTCACAAGAAGTAACGGTTCGAATTTTTTTGCTATGCCAAGATATAGTAGTAAAAACCCGACAACTATCATAAGCAGCCTTCCAAGGCCATCTGTCCAGGAGTTCTTATTACCCTCTATAAAACCGCTTATCCCGGTTGAATGTGCAATGTTGGAAATAAGTTCTGAAAATCCAGGGAGTTTTAACTGTTTTTCCTGTTCAACTGATACTGGTTGAGCACTGTCCGGCTGCGCACTGTAAACATTGGCAGTTGCAAACATACTCATCAGTACTGCTGAGAATAAAAGAAAAATTAGAATTCTGTTCATAGGATATTATTTACTTATTGATAATAGTCTCTGTCCTGCTTCGACAACATCACCCTGCTCAACATCAATTGCCGCAATAGTACCGGAAGTTGGCGAAGCAACCGGCGTCTCCATCTTCATTGCTTCAAGAATAAGAAGTGTGTCGTTTTCATTTACCGTATCCCCTACCTTTACAGCCACCTTGTAGACATTGCCGGGGACACTTGAATTGACCTCTACAACATCACCCGTAGGTGCCGCAGCTGCCTGCTGGGGTTTTTGTTCGACAGTTTTAACTTCCTGGTAGCTCTGCACATCAGCCGTTCCTTCTTTTACAGTTACGTTGTAGTCTTTTCCGTTTACGGTAACAACAAAATTTTCTTTTCCGCCGGAGCCCTTGCTCGCAGCAGGCTTTGCGGCCTGCTCTTCAACATTCTTTCTTACATTAATTGTGAAATCACCCTTAAGAAATTCGAGTCCCTTATTCCCCCCCGGTGTTTCAAGTGCGCCTACAATAAATATATTTTCATCCGTTACTTCAAGCCCTTCTTTTTCAAGTATTGCTTTGGCCTTTGGAATTCCAGGCTCAAGAATATCCAGTGGGTTTCCATCAAATCGGGGTTTACCCATCTGCTCTTCAGCAATCCTTACAACTTCTGCATCCGGTTCAACAGGTGTGCGGCCAAAATAACCAAGCACCATGTTTCCGTATCCATCTGTAATTTTTTTCCATGGTCCCTGTGTAACGTTTGCAAATGCCTGCTGAAAATAAAACTGTGATACCGGGGTCACGGAAGTACCGAATCCGCCCTTAGCCACGCATTCAGACATTGCCTCAATAACCTGCGGGTATAGCTTAAGAGTGCCGGTATCTCTCATCATCATCGTGTTTGCGGTAAGTGCACCGCCCGGCATAGGTGAAAGTAAAACTTCGGAAGATAATTTTAGTGCTTCCGGAGGAAAATAGTATTCCTTCATCTGTTCATTAAATACTGCGTTTGCTTCAAGTATTTTATTTATATCAATATCAAGTGTGTATTCTGTACCTTTTAGTGCGTTCCACATTGAAATAAGATCAGGTTGTCCTGTACCGCCTGATACAGGGGCCCTGGACACGCATATGCCGTCAACTCCGCCGTTAATGCCTGCCATATACTGATATATGCCCTGCCCGGCAGTTTCGTGTGTATGCAGCCAAAGAATAGTATCATCGCCTACAAGCTTCCTTGCGGCTTTTATAGTTTTATAAATTTTATCGGGATGAGAAGTACCTGAGGCATCTTTAAAACAGATAGAATCAAACGGCAGTCCGGAATCAAGTATCTGCTGAAGCCTGTTTATATAAAACTCTTCGTCATGTGCACCAGAACATCCCGGAGGCAGTTCCATTAATGTGACTACCGCCTGGTGGTGAAGACCGGCATCTCTAATACACTGGCCGGAGTATTCGAGGTTTCTTACATCATTTAGTGCATCAAAATTCCTTATATGTGTTATCCCGTGTTTTTTAAACATCTTTGCATGGAGGTCAATCATGTCTTTTGGCTGCTGCGAAAGAGCAACCACATTTATACCTCTTGCAAGTGTCTGCAGATTTGCATCGGGGCCTGCGGCCTGCCTGAACTTATCCATCATATCAAATGCGGATTCACCGCAATAAAGGAACAGGCTCTGAAACCTTGCACCGCCCCCTGCCTCGAAGTGAGTAATGCCTGCATGTGCAGCAGCCTCTACGGCAGGAATAAAATCTTCTGTTAATACCCTGGCCCCAAAGAAAGACTGAAACCCGTCTCTGAAGGACGTATCCTGAAATAAAATCTTTTTCATAGCACCAACCTAATTACTACCTTTTTTTCTATTACGGTAAGAAGATACAGCAGCTGATAAAATGGCTATTAAATCACCATCAGATTTTGTAGAAGAGTTTATATTAGATGATGGCGTAGCCATCGCCTTTCCTTTGAATAATTTTGAAGACAAAATTACAAAAAGCATCAGAATTATTAAGAATATATAAACTATGGCCATTCCAAGGACCATTAATTTTAAGCCTTCCAGAATCATTTATCTGCTAAAAATATTCCCCTTTAAAATTGTTAGAGAGATTAATTATTAGCAAGAATTGAGGGAAAAGTCAATTAAAAAGTTGTAAGAAGGATGTAGAAAAAATCCTGAATTTTAACTTTCTGTAACCAGTCTTTCAGTTTCCAGAAACTCTTTAAAATTCATTACTGCTTTTACGTAATAAGGTTTTGATTTACTGAATGTTTTTTTAATCTGCTTGGACTTTTTTGGCCCGTGATTATAAGCAAACAGTGCATAGTCCATATTCCCGTACATATTTTCAAGATAGGAAAGATAAGCTACGCCAAGCCTTATATTAGTCACGGGGTCAAAAAGTGACCTTGTGTTCTTTAGGGGAAGATCGTATTTATTTGCCACGTATCTTCCTGTTGTGGGCATTAGCTGCATAAGCCCCCTCGCACCTTTATGTGATACGGCGGTAGGAGAGAATCTGCTTTCAACCTGGATTACGGAAAGTATGAGGTAAGGATCAATATCATACTTTATGCTTTCATTGTTAATTAGACTTGCAAGTTTAAGTGCAAGGTGCTGATCCATATCGGAGTGTCTTATAATCTGCTGAAAGATTTCAAGCTCGGGTAATAGACTGGAACTATCTTCAGTATTGTCTGTATCTGTTTTTACGGTACTAAGAATGTTTACACCACTTACTGGTGTTTCATAATTGCTGCTGCCGGTCAAAAGGATATTAAATCCTGTAAGATTAAGTGCAATCACTATAAGGAATACATATGCAATCCCATATTTTGAGGACAGTGGGTAACTCTTATAAAAATCTATTGCATCAAATCTGATCTTAATATAGTGAATAGTGTCTCTTAAAAAGAGATCCATTATAAAACCCTTTGATTTATTAAGGTATGAAGTAACAACTGCGTAGTATGGCTTTGTTTTTTGCAGTTTTATCTCCAATAGATTTATCAGACGTGTGTATAACATTTTTATATATAGAATACTTTTATTCATAAAAGACTCAGTTTTTTTATAGCATTCCTTTGCTTTTGCGTTTAATGAATTCATTTTTTAAACCTCTTCTCCCCAAACTTATTTAATCCAAAATAATTCATTTTTTCATCTAATCAATAATAGTTATTTTATGAAAATAGTAGCTGGATAATTTAGTGAAACTTTTAAAAGATAAATTTTGTATAAGTTCGTCTTCTTGGAACTACTCAATTTAATAACATATATTATTTTTATAGCAATATTGTACAGAACTTTTTTTCACTACCTTAAATTAAACATCTCGGTAGTCAAAAGGTTACAAAAAATAAAAAAACTATATCCTTGACCATTAATTTAATTCATGTTAGTTTAACTCGCTTACAAAAATGAAAAGAACTTATCAACCGCATGTTAAAAAAAGAATGAGAACGCACGGTTTTCGTGAGAGGTTAAGCACGAAAGCGGGCAGGCGTACCCTTAAGAGAAGAATCGCAAAGGGAAGGCATAGCCTTACCGTGCAGCGCTGGAAAAAATGAACAGTGATGTGAGTTTGCTTCTGCCTAAGGAGCAGATTTTACATAACAGCAAAGATTTTTTGAAGTTATTAAAGGGTGGAAAAAGACTGAGATCAGAAGGCTTTGAGCTGATCTATGGTCCAAATAATTTAGGTTATCCACGCGTTGGTTATATTGTAAGCAAAAAGATTTCTTCAAAAGCAGTCATAAGAAATCGGATTAAAAGGATATTCAGAGAGTATTTCAGGCACAATAAGCCGCTCTTTGGGTCAAACGACATCATATTTGTTTGTAAGAAAGATATTTCAAGCTGGAATGTTACGATGATCGGGGACGTGGTAGGTGATTCACCAGATTTGCATTGAGATGATTAACAAACTGTTTTTAAATATTTTATTATTTCTCATTAGCATTTACAAAAAATTAGTATCTCCCCTTTTACCCAATTCCTGCAGATTCTATCCCAGCTGTTCGGACTATACAAAAGATTGTTTAGTTGAACACGGTATTTTCAGGGGAATCTGGTACAGTCTGAAAAGAATCTCTAAGTGTCATCCTTTTTGTTCCGGCGGATATGATCCGGTTGTAAAGAAGACTGCTGAACAATAAGGATTATGGATGAATAGCAAACTTACTTTAAATTACGTACTGTTTCTGGTTCTTTCGTTTTTTATAATTTTCGGATACTCATACTATTTCGGAAAAACCACTAAGGAAGAGCAGCCCTCAACACCGCAAGCAACAGAAAACGTACAAAACACCCCAACTCAGAACAACCAGCAGGCAGCTAACCAGGCACCGGTGCAGGCCGTATCAAATGTTGCCCAAAACCTAAACCACTACGATGACCTGATTAAAGAAGACAATGGTACTGTTATTACCGTAAATTCCCCCCTTTATACCGGAAAGATTGATACACTCGGCGGAAGGCTTATAGAATGGCGGCTAAAGGACTATAAGGCCACAACAGCCAAAAACTCTCCGCCTGTAAACTTAATTAACGCTGAAAAGCAGTTAATCACCAACGTAAATGTAAAAGATGCCAGCGTACCTTATCTGATACCTTTTAGTTATTCAAGCTCCACAGATATAGAACTTACCGATGCAAATAAAGGTGTAACACTTACCTATAACGACCCAAACGGGTTTACATTAACAAAAACAATAGAGTTTGAGCTGAACAACTACCTGCTTAACCAGTCAATGACTATTACCAATAAGTCAGGAAGTGCCGTTGAGTACGGACTCGGTTTTGATACCTTCGGAAAGATTGAGCAAAAGGGAAGAGGCGACGACAGTGATGAGCTCATAGTGCTCGTTAATAATGAGATAGAAAAAGTCTCAAGCCTGCCCAAGCAGACTGAGCAGTTTACCGGGCAGATCAACTGGTTTGGCCTTAATGATAAATACTTTCTGGTAGCCATTATCCCTGAGATCGGCGGAAATTCTACAATTAATTACAGCTCTTTAAACAGCAATCAGCTTCTGTTAAATGCAAATTATCAGTACCCGCGTGAAATAATAAACCCCGGAAATACCAGCACTATTAAATGGAAGTCCTACCTCGGCCCCAAAGAGTCTAAGAACCTTGACGTTATAGGTTACGGGCTTAACGAGGCTATAAACTGGGGCTGGTTGGGGATACTTGCCAAGATAGCATTAAAGTTCCTCAAAATTCTAAACTCAGTATTTCACAACTACGGCGTATCTATTATTGCCATCACCATAATTCTGAGGGTTCTGTTTTTGCCGCTTACTTTAAAAAGCATGAGGTCCATGAAACTAATGCAGGCCAAAATGCAGGCGATCAAACCCAAGGTAGATGCACTTAAAGAAAAATACAAAGACGATAAAACAAAACAGAATGCAGAGCTTATGAAGCTTTATACAAACAACGGAGTAAACCCGCTTAGTAGTCTTGGCGGCTGTTTTCCGCTACTGCTCCAGCTCCCTGTATTCGTAGCTCTTTATGATGTTTTACTATATTCCATAGATCTCAGACAGAGCTCTTTTCTCTGGATAAATGACCTTGCCGAGCCGGAACATCTTTTTAATATTCCGATTTTTGGAGAATATGAACTGCCTTTCAGAATACTGCCTCTTCTTATGGGCGTATCGTGGTTTATATCCCAGAAGATGACTCCAATGACTTCACCTGGAAGTGAGAGTATGGAACTTCAAATGAAAATGATGCAGTTTATGCCGATAATATTTACAGTGATGTTCTGGAGCCTGCCTTCAGGGTTGATACTGTATTGGACTGTAAGTAATATTCTTTCTATATTCCAGCAAATTTATATCAATCGGACTGTTCATGTCGTACAAGGAGGTTAAGGATGCCTGTAGAAATTGAAAAGGAAGGAAAAACCGTCTCAGAAGCCACTATAAATGCATGTGAAGAACTGGGCGTATCAAGAAGTGACATCGACGTAGAAGTAATAAAAGAAGGCTCCAAGGGCGTATTTGGAATTGGTGAGAGACTCGCAAAAGTAAAGGTTACACTTAAGAGCGACGGAGTAAGTGAAAAAGGCCTTAAAGCTAAAAAAACACTGGAAAACATACTTGGATACCTTGTTGAAAATCAGACTGTATCTTTGGCTGAAACCGCTGACAGAATTAAACTCGACATCAACCTTAGTGATGATAAAGGACTGCTTATTGGTAAACGCGGAGAGACCCTTAAAGCACTTGAATACATCGTGGGGCGTATATCCGCCAAGGACTGCGAGACAGGCCGTGATAAGCGTGTATACATCGATGTTGACGGCTACATAAGTAAGAAGGAAGATATTGTAAGCAAACGCGTATCAGAAGCAGTACAGAAGGTTAAAAAGAGCAAAAGAAGATATATACTCGACAGAATGCCGGCAAACGAAAGAAGAATGGCCTATATTGCCTTAAAACGCGAAAGAGGCATATCCTTTGAAACAGTTGTGGAAGGTGATTACAAAAAGATAGTTATTTTCCCTTCAAGCTCAGGACGTTAAAAAACAGAATTAATAAATTTTCATTTATTCGGTAAATTTAATATTCATATCCATATCGGTAACTATTTTATTTTCCGCCGTATCCTGCATCTGCATTGTCATACTTACTTTAGTATTGGAATTAGCTGAACCGAGAGGTAAAAGCTTATCAAAATCTATTAGCATATTACTTGAACCTTCCCCGCTTAAAGAGGATATTTTGGATTCAAATTCAGTACCCGGAAACTTAACTGTCTGCTCATCAGCCTTCTGGGAAAAAGTGGAATAAATTGTTGCTGCGTCTCCGTCCAGTTTTACAAGTTCCTGTAAGGTCTTATAAGAAACGACAATCCCGCCCGAATTTATACTTGGGCTGCTTATTTCCCATTTTGCACCGATACCCACAGGATACTCTGGTACAAAGACATTATTATTTGAGTTTTCCATCATCTGTTTTACGCTGTTTATAAGACTGGGTTCTATGTCACCCACAAACTCACATTCGGGTTTTGTACCTGCACCTGAGGGATCGACTTCTCCTGTACAGGAAATAAGCTCAATCTTGCTGTAAATACCTTTCAGGCTTTTAACTAACTGAGGATTTGCGCCCGGACGGTCTCCAACTGTAATTTTATTTATTTCATATTTAATTTTAGCACTCCCGTCTTCATTCACTTCCAAAACGGTGCTGTTTACAGGCATAATAATTGACGGCATATTCACCAGAGGTGACTCGTTGCCGTTCATAGTATTTTGAATGTCCATCTCCATTATCATTTTGCCGTTTTGTTTAAAACCCTCTTTAAAAATAAACTGCAGAAGTTTCCTGGGCTCCTGGCCCTGATCTGTTATTTTAAGTGTAAAGCCGGGTTTGTTCTTAATCTGGTACTCAATTATTTCGGGGCCGCCGGGCTTGTCCTTACAGGAAAAGGTTAATAGTAAAAACAGTGCGGATAATGAAAGTAAATATTTTTTATACATGCAATACTCCGTAACAATTAATTTGAAAAGGTTTATTCATATTAACATTTATCATTATTTCTGGAAATAGTTATTTGTTTCTAAGCTGTTCGAAAAATTCTCTTAGAACCTGACTGCACTCTTCTTCCAGGATGGAACGGGTTATTTCAGGTTTATGGTTAAGGGTCTCATCAAGGCCTATACCGAAATTACTTACTACTGCTCCTGCCTTCGGGTCATCTGCTCCGAAGACTACTCTTTTTATTCTTGCATTAATTACCGCACCCATACACATTGCGCAGGGCTCAAGTGTTACGTAAAGGGTGGTATCCGAAAGACGCCAGCTTCCGGTCTTTTTACAGGCTGCTTCTATCGCAACTATCTCTGCGTGTGCTACAGGGTTTTGTGTGGATTCTTTTAGGTTGTGTGCTTTGGAGAGGATTTGCTGATCGGCGCCAACGATAACTGCTCCGACTGGTACTTCATTTATACTACTGGCTGCCCGGGCCTCCCCGAGAGCCAGCTGCATAAATTGTTCGTCTGATTTTACATTCACTTATTTTCTTGCGCTGAATTTAACTCCAGCTTTGTTTCTGTCCCAGGACTTGTCCGTAATCTCTTTGATTTCGGCAACTTTTACTTTCTGGGTTGCAGTCATTGGGAACCCGTCTTCATAGATCTCTATAAATCTTGGTACCATTGCTACCATCACTTTTTCTGCCATCCAGTGGCTGAACTCTACAGGGTCAAATGTTTCTCCCTTTTTAAGAGTGATGCAGAGTTTGATCTCATCGTCTGATACATTTGGAAGCCTGATTCCAACTGCTATTGCTTCCTGAATTTTATCATACTCATTGGCAACATCCTGTACTGCTACAGGGTCTACGTTTTCACCTGACACCCTGATTCTGCTGAATCTACCAACGAAATAGTATCTTCCGTCAATTCCCCGTGCAAATATGTCATCTGAGTTAAAGAAGCCTTCATCATCAAATGCTTCCCTGGTCCTTCTTTCGTCTTTAAAGTATTCGTTTAGTGTTGTATTTGGTACAAGTGGCTTAACAAAAAGCAGCCCTTTTGCATCGTCCGGGGGGGTGATATCTCCTGTTGGGTCCCAAAAAGGCCTCACGACCTGGTCTATGTCTTCAGGGTTTCTTAACTCTGTGTAATATCCTTCCATTGGGAATCCGGATGATCCGGGCCTGTGGTCTTCAGGGTCTTTCCATAGTACCATTCCCATCTCAGTTGATCCGTATCCGTCTATAACCCTTACGTTAAATCTTTCCTGAAACTCCTGCAGGTTTCTCGGTGCAGGTGATCCAAGCATAATTCTTACATTGTGTTTTTTGTCCCATTCACTGTCTGGTGCTGCCCATAGGTACTCTGCAACAGCCCCGAGCATGTTTACACATGTTGCTCCGCAGTCGGCAGCCCATTTCCAGAAGTTGGATGCTGAAAATCTTGGGAAAAATACTGCTGTTGCTCCTGCACCCATTGCGCTAAATAGTGCCATAACCTGTGCATTGGCATGTCCAAGTGAAAGCACACTCATAAGTGTGTCTTCACTTCTGATACCCTGCTGCTGAAGGTATGTACGCACTGTCATCACAACACCGCCGTGGTCACGTGCAACACCTTTAGGCATTCCGGTAGTACCTGAGGTAAACATACATCTTTCCATGTCTGACGTTTTTACATCAATTCCCGGGTTTGCATCACTTCCGTTATTAAAAGCTGAAAATGGAAGTACTTTAATATTTCCGATTTTTTCAGGTACATCGTCTGATGTGATAATAATTACTTCGAGATTTTCAAGGTCTCCTGCAATCTCTTCCATAAAGTCGATACTACCTTCGTCTACAATAAGTGCCCTCATCTCAGAGTAGTTAATTACATATGCCAGTCTTTCACCTTTTTCATCTTTATTAATAGGCACCTGGACGCCGCCGGTTTTATGTATCCCGATAATTGAGACAACATATTCCTCGCGGTTAAGCATATACATACCGACTTTGTCACCCTTCTTTATTCCAAAATCACTTATGAGTGAGTTGGCAACTTTGTTTGCCCATTCATTGGTTTCTTTATAGGTCCAGGACCCTATGATCTTCCCGTCCCTGTCTCCGACCTTAAACATCGGTTTGTCCGGGAACATTTCGGCTCCCTGTTCTAAAAAGTTTGTGACCGGTTTCCATTCCTGTGTATCTTCTAACTGACCGAATGGCAGGTCTCCATCACCAGTATATTTTGCATCACGTGGCTTAAATAATAAACGCATAATACTCCTCCTCGTACAGAACTATTCTCAAGTTTTTAAACTAATTTGTATTTTTTGAAACAAAGTAAGAGAGTTGTTCCAAACCTCATCGCCTTTTACAACGAACAGTTAATTTATATCAAAAACGAAACAATTTCAACAGCTTAATCTGATTTTTAAAATAGAAATTAAATCTATCTGGTATAAAATCATTTGCTATAAAAAATTATAGTAATTAATATTTGTTTCTCACCGGACAATACAAATGCCAAGCTCTTCCTTAATGCTAAACATATTATATTTTATTATCGGTATCGCGGGCCTGATTGCGGGCGGAGAAATGCTCGTAAGGGGTGCCTCTCGTTTTGCAAAAGACCTTGGGGTCAGTCCCATAATTATTGGCCTTACGGTAGTTGCCTTCGGAACTTCCTCGCCTGAATTTGTGGTCTGCCTCACGGCAGCTCTACAGGGGGCAAGCGATATAACAGTAGGTAACATCGTAGGAAGCAACATTGCCAATCTTGCACTTATTTTAGGTATAGCGGCAATTATAAAACCGATCGATATTCACGATTCCATTACAAAGGTGCAGACACCTTTTATGATATTTCTGACTTTGCTGGTTTCAGTGATTGCTTTAAACCACTATATAGGCCGGGCCGAAGGTACAATAATATTCCTGACACTTCCGTTACTGATTTTCTATTCATACTACAGTTATAAAAACAACAAAACCGATAATGGTGAAAGTAACGGCTCTGCAAAAAGGCCCATTATTCAGCTTGTAATGATCACAGTCGGGCTTTTATTTTTAATTTTTGGTGCGAGGCTGACCGTAAGCAGCGGTATTGAGTTTGCCCGCATGTTTGGCCTGAGCGAACTTGTAATTGGTGTTACGATTATAGCAATTGGCACGTCTTTGCCCGAACTTTCAACCGCAATTTTTTCAGCTCTAAAAAACGAACACGAGATAATAGTAGGAAATGTTGTTGGAAGCAACATCTTCAATCTTGGGATTCTTGGACTTGTGGCACTTATTCACCCGATCACTGTAAACCCCTCGGCATTTAAACTGGATATACCCGTAATGATAATCCTTAGTATTCTGATCTATCCGGTAATGAAAATCGGTGGAAGAATATCAAGGATCGAAGGTGGACTGCTGCTGTGTTTTTACTTTGGATTTATGTACGTACTTCTCTAACTACTTTCTGGTCTTAAACTTGAGGCCCGATTCATTTCTGTCCCAGGTGTTGTCGTTTAGTTCCTTCATAAGCCCCACGTTAAACTTTTCTGTGGAAGTTAAGGGGAACTCATCATACACCTCGATAAACCTCGGTATCATATACACAGGCACTTTTTCTGCCATCCATTTGCAAAACTCTATATGGTCAAATTCAAAACCTTCTTTGAGAGTGATGTTGAGCTTTATCTCATCGTCTGAAATATTGGGAAGTCTTATTCCCACTGCCACAGCGTCCTGGATCTGCGCATACTGTGCCGAATAGTTGGCAACGGCATTTGGGTCCACGTTTTCCCCTGACACCCTGATACGGCTGTAACGCCCCTGAAAGTAAAATCTGTCGTCTATGCCCCTTATAAAAAGGTCATCGGAGTTAAAAAACCCTTCAGAGTCAAAAGCCTCTGCAGTACGTTTTTTGTCTTTAAAGTATTCATTTAGTGTTGTATTTGGTATTAACGGTTTTATAAACAGCAGCCCTTTAGTTTCTTCAGGGGGCACTTCATCTAAATCCCTGTTCCATGCAACAGTGACTAACCTGTCCGTATCTTCAGGGTCTCTTATTTCCACATTATAGCCCTCACATACAAAGCCGGATGACGCTGGCCTGTAATCCTCAGGGTACTGCCAAAACACCATTCCCATCTCCGTTGAGCCATAACCGTCAATTACTCTGGTATTAAACCTTTTTTCAAAATCCGGTTTGTTCTTAGGGGCAGGCCCGGCAAGAATAGTCCTTATTTTATGTTTCTGGTCATATTCACTCTCAGGTGCCGCCCAGACATACTCCGATACCGATCCGAGCATATTTGTTGTAGTAGCTCCAGACTCCGCGCACCACTTCCAGAAATTAGAGGCTGAAAATCTCGGATAAAACACGCATTCTGCTCCCGCACCTATTGAAGCGAACAAACACATAACCTGCGCATTGGCATGTGAGAGCGAAAGTACTGACATTAATACGTCTTCATTCCTTATTCCGTGCATCTGGATATACCCACGGACGGTCAAAACCACCCCTCCGTGATTACGGGACACACCTTTTGGCATACCGGTGGTTCCGGATGTAAACATACATCTCTCTGCATCTGCCACATTCACGGGAACGTCCGGGTTCTTAGAATCAAACTTATCAAGGTAGTCAAAAGAGCGGACTTTTATGTTGCCAATCTTTTCAGGAAGGTCGCCGTCGGATCTGGCTACGAATATATATTTTAGGTTTTCAAGATCATCTGCAATGTCTTCTAGCAGTTTAAAACTCTCACTGTCTGTAATAAGAACTTCCTGATCGGAGTAGTTTAGGATATAGGCGAGTCTTTCTCCCATCTCGTCTTTATTAATCGGTACCTGCACCCCGCCTACCTTGTGTATTGCAAGGATAGAAACAACAAACTCAGAAGAGTTGAGCATATATATGCCGACGGTGTTTCCCTTTTTTACGCCGCATTCTTTTATAAGTCCGTTTGCTATCCTGTTGGCCCATGCATTGGATTCATTATAAGTAAAGCTTTCGTTTATATTACCGTCGCGGTCTGCAACGCTGAAAAGTCTTTTATCCGGAAACTGCTCTGCCCCAATTTCCAGGCATTTATATATTGGCTCCCACTCCTCAGTGTCGTCGAAAGTACCGAAAGGAAGTGATCCATTTCCAATAAATTTAGGCTCTCTTGGCCGAAATAGTAATTTCATAATACCATCCTCTATAAGATTGTTTAACCGGTTTTGGCCAGCTTTAAAAAGTTGTTAAGTATATCCTTTCCGTAAGTTGTAAGCACGGATTCGGGGTGAAACTGCACGCCTTCTATAAGAAGCGTCTTATGACGGATCCCCATTATCTCGTCTTCCTTTGTCCATGCAGTGATTTCAAAATCATCGGAAAGCGTATCTCTGTCTATTATTAATGAATGATAACGTGTTGCTTCAAAGGGGTTTGGAATGCCTTCGAATATCCCCTCGTTGTTATGAAAAATCTCTGAGGTCTTGCCGTGAACCAGCCTTTCTGCCCGGACTATATCAGCCCCGTATGCATCAGCTATGGACTGGTGTCCGAGACATACGCCAAGTATTGGCTTTTTACCTGCAAACTCTTTTATAATATCAATTGATGCACCTGCTTCCTTTGGCGTACACGGCCCTGGGGATATTACGATAATATCAGGGTTAAGCTTGTTGATCTCATCAAGGGTTATGTCGTCGTTTCTGATCGTAGTTACTTTTTCTCCCAGCTCACCCAGATAGTGAACAAGGTTGTAAGTAAAAGAGTCGTAGTTGTCGATCATAAGTATCATTTCTATAATCCGCCCTTGGCAAGCTCTACTGCCTTTACAAGCGCCTTTACCTTATTTACCGTTTCAAAATACTCGGTCTCAGGATCAGAATCTGTCACGATTCCTGCCCCTGCCTGAATATATATCTTATTATTCTTTATAACAAAAGTCCTGATTGTTATGCAGGTATCGGAGTTGCCTGAATAACTAAAATACCCTACTGCTCCGCCGTAAGCACCCCGCCTGTTGGGCTCTGTCTCTTCAATAATCTCCATCGCCCTTACCTTTGGCGCTCCCGATAAAGTCCCTGCGGGAAAAGTTGCCTTTATCACATCAAAAGCGTCTTTATCCGGGGCAAGCTTTGCTATCACATTTGAAACTATATGCATTACGTGCGAGTAACGCTCAATTGTCATAAGCTCATCCACTACTACGCTTCCAACTTCAGCTATTCTTCCGAGGTCATTACGCGCCAGGTCCACAAGCATTATGTGCTCAGCGCATTCCTTGGGGTCTGCAAGCAGTTCATCAGCAAGGTTATTATCTTCTTCTTCGGTCTTACCCCTTGGCCTTGTTCCCGCAATCGGCCTGCTCTCAACAAGTCCTCCCTCAGTCCTTACCATTACCTCAGGGGACGAGCCCACAAGAAGCTGATCCTCTAACTTTAAATAAAACATATAAGGTGATGGGTTTAGCACCCTGAGTGACCTGTAAAGATCAAAGGTGTCTACCGTAAGATCGGTGTTCCATCTTTGCGCTATTACTGCCTGGATAATATCGCCTGCTTTTATATATTCCTTTGTTTTAAGTACTGCTTCCTGATATGCCTCTTTTTCAAAGTTGGAGCTCAGCTCCACTTCCGTGCTGCCATTAGCACCTGAATCATAGTGTTTGTTATCGGCAAGCGGGCTTTTCAGTTTATTCTTTATTTCGGCAATCTTGTCACACGCTTTTTTATATTCAGCTTCTGCGTCTGACCCTTCCGGTACATAGGCGTTGGCGATTATCTTTATCTTGTTGTTAATATTATCAAAAACCACGAGGGAATCAGTAATCACATAGTACGAGTCCCATAGGTTTAGGTCATCTTCCGTATCTACAGGCAGGGTTTCAACAAACCTTACAATATCGTAAGTGAAATACCCGAGCGCGCCGCCGTGAAACCTCGGAAGCTCAGGAGTATCTACAGGGTTATATCTGGATAACAGTTTTCTAAGCTCATCTATAGGGTTCCCGGTAAACTTTGTTGAATTACCGTCTTCTATGATTTCAATGTTTTCGCCCTTGGATCTGAACACTACAGATACATCGGAGCCGATAAAGCTGTACTGAGCCCATTTTTCACCGCCTTCCACACTTTCAAACAAGAAGGAATGATCGCCCTGTTCAATTTTTTTAAACGCCGAAACGGGGGTATCGAAGTCCGCAAGAATCTCTTCCCAGACCGGTACCAGGTTGCCGTTTTGAAGTTTAGTTTTAAATTCATCGAGCGCTGGAAAAATCATGGGTAGAAAGGATAAAATGCAGGGGGCTAAAGTCAATAAAATACTTTAGATTTATTGATGCTTAATTATAATTAAATCCGATTCTAATTTTTAAATAATAAAGGAATAAATAATGGCTAAGATTAATCCGGCAATTTTCAGGGAATACGACATAAGGGGCATTTACGGAACTGACCTCACAGAAGAATACGTGGAGCTGATCGGTAAAGCATACGGAACATTAATAAAACGTGATAACGGAAAGACCGTGTCTCTTGGAAGGGACTGCAGGCTTAGCTCACCCTCATTATCAAAATCTCTTATAAAAGGCATTACCTCAACCGGGATTAATGTTATCAATATCGGTATTGTTTCAACTCCTATTCTTTATTTTTCACTTTTTAATATGGACGTAAACGGCGGCGTTATGCTCACGGCAAGTCACAATCCGGGCAACTATAACGGACTTAAGCTTTCAATAAACCGGGACTCACTATTTGGCGCTGGAATACAGGGACTTAGAAAACTTATAGAAGCAGATGACTTTGAAACCGGAGATGGCCAGGTAACAGATCAGGAAATTAATACCGAGTACGTAAACTATATGAAGGGTGCCGTTCATATTCGCCCCGGAATGAATATAGCAGTAGACTGCGGCAACGGTATGGTAGGGCTTGTGGGCCCGCAGACACTAAAGGAAATGGGTTTTTCTCTAACCGAGCTTTATTCAGAACCAGACGGCACTTTCCCCAATCATCACCCGGATCCAACAGTTGAAGAGAACCTCGTAGACCTGCAAAAAGCTGTAACTGAAAATAACTGCGAAGTCGGGATTGCCTTTGACGGCGATGGCGATCGAATCGGGGTTGTTGATGAAGACGGGACCATAATCTGGGGAGATATGCTGGTCCTTATCTATGCGCTAAGCGTTCTGGAAGAAAGGCCCGGAGCTACTATTATCGGCGATGTTAAATGCTCTAATAATTTATTTTCGGGAATAGAAGCTGCCGGTGGTAACGCAATAATGTGGAAGACAGGCCATTCTTTAATTAAGAGTAAGATAAAGGAAACAGATGCAGAGCTTGCAGGGGAGATGAGTGGGCATATGTTTTTTAATGACAGGTTTTATGGATATGACGATGCGTTTTATGCAGCTTTAAGACTACTCGAAATAATATCCAAATCCGGAAAGAAAGTTTCGCAACTTCTTGCTTCAGTACCCAAAACATTTTCCACTCCCGAAATAAGGGTCGACTGCGACGAGGCTACAAAATTTAAGCTTGTTGAAACAGTCACTAATATGTTCAGAGCTGACTATGATGTAATTGATATAGACGGAGTAAGAGTAAACTTCCCGGATGGCTGGGGACTCATAAGAGCATCCAACACGCAGCCAGCGCTTGTCCTCCGCTTCGAAGCCGAATCAGAAGATAGACTCACCGAAATCCGCTCTCTCATCGAGGGTAAATTGGAGCAGGCTAAAAAAGTTATCTAAATTTTTAAAAACCGGCATTACAATTTCTTTATGTTCTTTGTCTTGAAACAAAGAACCAAAATTCAAGGCTGAACAAAATTTCCTTAAAATTAGTCATTTAAGCTAAAAAATATAATCCCACACCATCCCCTATATTTTTCTTACGCTGAAATAAATAATTTTATTTACGCAATTTTTGTAAGGCCGTTTTTAAAAACCTATGTCATCCTCAGCTTGACTGGGGATCCATCTTTTTCTTTTTTTTAATAACGGCCTGCAATGAATAACGTTAAGAAAAAATGAATTCAAATCGTTAAGAAGCGTAAAGGGGTTGTGGCGGGATTTTACGCTTTAGATTTTAATTTGTTTTTTTAGTTAATGAATTGCCAGCCTTGATCTTTCTTTTGCTTCGTTTTCTTTGTATCAAGACAAAGAAAATGAAGGATTGTTAAGATTTTTATTGACAACTCTCACAACAAGCTCTTCCCAGCGTGGTGTTGCATTCCCATTGCTCACCATCAGAACATGTCTCACCCCAGACGGTCCAGCAACTCCGGTGTGCGAACCCACACTCGCTTTTTCTAGCTTCAGTTGTAGGGCAGCCAGGGTCGTTGCGGCAACCAAAATGCCCTTTGCCGCAGGGGCATCCGCCGTCAGTATATTGACAGGCAGAGGAACAGGCAATCGCTATCTGCCAGTGGTGGTTGTGTATAGCACTCCAGTTTGTCACAAGGAATGACATACCTTTGCGGGCAAAAAATTCCTTACTTGCCGGGTCCTCTACTACTGAAACCCAGTGGCTCGACCTATGTTCCTTATAGCGGGCAAAGAAGTGGCCCTTGGGGCAAAAAACGTTAATCTTGTGTGTCTTTAAGTGGCCAATGGCGTGTACCTTAGTGTCGACATTCACACAATTTGGAATTGAATTATCACACGCTACAGGGGTACTGAAATTATCATCTGTTGGAATATCTGACGCAGCCTCGGTCAGAGAATCGGGCCTTGTCGTACTCCCGGCAAACCTCTCAGCACCATTAGACTCATCGAACAATACAGGCGAACAGCCGAGGTAGGTCTGATATAAACCCTCTCGAGTGGGGTCCTGCGGAAAAAATTTCACTGTCGCGCCCGTCTCGGACCAATCAAGAACTACGAAGTTTACATTGTCGTTCTGAGCGACATCTATGTTATGAATGTTGGGAGCTTCTTCAGGGCAGTCGAAATGAAGTACATGAATTCCATCTCCCGGAATATCATTGAACTCTGTCTCGACCGACACGCATTGTGGTACTCCATCGCACTCCTCGCGGGAGGATGTAACCGAATTGTTTGAAGATGTGTCATCGCAGCTTACAGCAAATACGAGCACCAGCAGTATAGGTAAAATGAGAAAAGTGTTTCTTTTCAATATATCCTCCTGTGATGCTTTTGGTTAATTGAAGATATTCTAGCATAATTGATGTTAAACAATCAAACTGAATTAACAAATACACGGCAATCCCCCCTTTTGCCTGCCCTGAGCCCGTCGAAGGGTCATTCCCGAATGTCTCTATCGGGAATCTAAATTTTTTTACTCGGCCTGCGATGAATAACGTTAAGAAAAAATGAAATAAAATCGTTAAGAAGCGTAAAGGGGTTGTGGCGGGATTTTACGCTTTAGATTTTATTTTGTTTTTTTAGTTAATGAATCGCCCAGCCTTGAACTTTGGTTCTTTGTTTCAAGACAAAGAACATATAAAAAATTAAAATCCTAAGGAAACATTATTTTCTTTATATCAGACAAGATTGAAGTTAATCTTGTTATATAAATAAAATAAAGGGGGACCCACCATGCCAAACCAAGCAGAACTACTAAGAAATTTCATCGACAGCTCAGAAGCTGTAATCTATCTAAAAGACGAAGAAGGACGTTTTTTAATGGTAAACAAACGCGGCGCAAGTGTCGCAGGAAAAACCCCGGAAGAAGTTATAGGTAAAACCGATTATGACTATCATTCAAAAGAAGCTGCAGACGGTTTCAGGAAAATGGATCTAAGTATCACCGAAGGCGGTAAACCAATTACATACAAATTAAAAGTCCAAACCCCTGAAGGAGAACTAACCTTCATCGACCACAAATTCCCCGTGAATGTCGAAGGCCACACCAATTCAGTTGGCGGTATTGCAATTGATGTTACAGATGTTGAGGAATAATTAAAAAACTTTAACAATGAAATTAGGCGATGTAATTTCCTATTTAGAAATGTCTGTTGAAGAAGGTTGTAGTCTTCAAAGAGGTATGAATTTCAAATTAGGTGAGTCATATAGCATTATCTTAATGAGTCTTAGACCAAATGCGCCATATGCAGATCGTATTGAAGATGATGGAAAGATATTGATATACGAAGGTCATGATATCCCAAAAACAAAAGATATAGACTATCCAAAACTTAATAACCAAGTATTAACTAATCCTACTGGTTCTATAACACAAAATGGTAAGTTCTTTAATGCAGCACAAGAATATAAAAGCAAAAAAATTAATCCTGAACTTGTTAAAGTATATGAAAAAATAAAAAGCGGTATTTGGGTATTTAATGGTTTTTACAACTTAGTTGATTCTTGGTCAGAAAATTCTAACAATAGAATAGTATTTAAGTTTAAATTAGAACTTAGAGATGATATAGATAAATCCACATCAAAAAGCAGAGAAAAAAATAGAAGTGAATTAGTTCATAATAGAATTATTCCAACGAGTGTAAAATTGGAAGTTTGGAAAAGAGATAAAGGAAAATGTGTAGATTGCGGTAGCAATGATAATTTACACTTTGATCATATTCTTCCTTACTCCAAGGGTGGAACCTCATTAAAATCTGAAAACATACAATTACTTTGTGCAAGACATAATCTTTCGAAAAGCAATAAAATTCAATAAAAATGGATTGATTGATATTTAATCAGTTTTTTCAATATAACATTTTCAATCTAAGAAGGTCTTATAAAAAATTATTTTGAAGCTTTAAATATTATTACACTTTCACGTAATTGTGTAATATTAGTACTATATTTTGTTTTGCGTTTTTTCAAATAACGAAGAACTCCAATTTCTTTCAAGTACCAACCAGCCTTACAACCAAGATCTGCAAGAATAAGATCTACAGGAACCTCAATACCTGCATATGCGGAATTTGATACTACAATCCAAAGTGATGCATCCTTTTTCGCTTTTATTCTTAATAAACTTAGCAAATTCATCATATCTTCGAAATAAGCCTGAATCATTAATGGTATATTTGGATGCATAAGATTATTTTTATTTTGAATAATTTTACTAACTGTTTGATTGTATAAATATCCAAAATCATTTAGTAAAGGTGGCTTCCATTTAGCTTGAATATGTGAACGTACTGTTTTTAAACGTAATTTATATAATTCATTTTGACTATTTATGAACTTTCCTAAAAAAAGTTCAGGTCTATAGATGTCAGTATAATCAAATGTATTTAGATAAGGTGGTGATGTGACACAAAGACTAAACTTATCAATTTTTTTTGTTAAGGCTTTTCTCGAATCGTCGTTGATAATTAAAACATTTTGCTTAATTTTAAATTGGTTAATATCTTCAACCATTTCATCCAATTTTTTTGATAAGATTTCAAGAAATGAAGTTTTTGTAGCATTATTATTTTTCCAATTAGGTTTATATCTTAAACATTTACCATCTCTTCTGGCATTACAATTATCCATAGTAGCAGTAATTAATGAAAGTCTAAATAGCATCCTAATATTATGGGAAGTTATTTTATTTGTATATTTCCAACCACCCTCAAAGGAATTTAAAATTTCATCATTGAATAACCATTTATCCAACTTATCTGTTTTAGAAAATGTTGAAAATCCTAACAGATTCGATTTACTACACCTAAAAACTGAACTAAGCAATTTTTCCTTATGTTTATGAAACTCTCTTATATTGGCATTTTTGGTTTTAACAGATGACAAGAATGACGTGAATGGATTAACTTCAATTCCAATTGACTTGTAACCATTCATTGATGCAGTAAGAGTTGTTGTTCCACCACCATTAAATGGATCTAAAATTGTGCTATTTTTATCAATACCAGATATTTTAATAGCTTTCTCAACAAGTTTCGGAGAGAATCCTTCTTTATAGTAATACCAACGGTGTCTTGGAGCATATATAGTCGTATCTGAATTTGAATAATCTAAGTCTTTTAAATAATAATTTTCATTTATTACACTTGTCATTAATCTATACACTTTGGTTCCATAAAGAATCTTACAGGTCTAGCAAAATCTGATCTTATTTGGCTATAATCAGGATTATAATTTATTTCATTATTCTCATATCGAAAACCCTGTGCTTTTGTCAATTTTTCAGTATTTGTATTAGTACCCCATCTTCTTGCATCAAATACAACCAAATATCCCTTTGTAATCTTTTGAGGCGCTTGAATTTTATTTTTATCTAGATAATCAACAAGTTGATTTGCTCCCTCTAGTGCTCTACTGTGAGAATAAATTTGATTGAACGTACCCCCACCTATACTCATTAATGATTTTCCTAACCATTTTATTTCAATAAGAGCCAGATAAGTTGTATATTCCCAAGTTATTTTAATGTCAACAGGATGTGAAGCATCAACTACTTGTTCTGGTCGAACCTCTGTATTCCTAAGCCTTATTTTAAGAAAGAAAATTAATGAATCACGCAACTTACTTTCTGGCCTAGGTTTAAAAAATATTTTATTAGAATCTAGCCAAACATTTCTCAGTTCACTACAACTATCAGAGTATCTTGCAACAATTACTTTGTAATCTTCTAATGCTATATCTAGCTCCTTATAAGTTTTAATTGCAAAGTAACTATCTGTATTGGGAATTTCTCTTAATGTTCTCTGTTGAATTTTGCCGAGTATAGTTTCAACCGTTTGATGTCTTTCATATACTACTGCATTCGATCTGAGTAAATCAAGTGAAGGTATGAAATTTACTGATATTAACAATTCCAAATTCTCTGTTACTTCTATAGTTATTTCAGTACCATGAATTTGTGTAAGATTATTAATCGAATGACATTTATTACAATTAGAACCAGCAACCTTATCAAGCGATAATCCTTGATCTAATGCAGTAAATATTATTATCCTTTCAAATGACAAAAAATTGAGGTGTTTATAAATTTTAGCAATTTTTTCTGTTAGTATTGTTAATCTTTCGATTCCGCCTGAACCATAATCTTCTTTTATCAATACAGAGAAGTTGTCATTGGCAATTTTTTTGAAGTATTCTAATTGAGATTCGTCGCTAATCATTTTTAATTAAGCTCTTTATCCTTTTCAATTAAGGCTTCTATCCATACAACTGCAGGCACAAGTAATTCCTTATATTCTTCACCCACTAGTGCTTCTCTCAAGATACCGAATTGTTTATATAAACTATGGGTCGCAGGACTATTTTCATCTAATAAAAATTTTTTTGATATTGAACATTTGGCCGAACTTAATACTGGTTCATTATGTAACGCATTTTTGATATATCCTGCAGGAATTAGTGATAAAACTTTGCATGCAGTATCTAAATACTTCACTCTGTATTTAAAGGCATGAAGATTTAGATAAAAATCAATTTCTGAATTTCCTTTATCTGTTAGCTTATAGTATCCAGGAGTTGTAGGTACAACGGAATGATTACTTTTCAAAGAATTCAATGCTTCATTTACATTTACACTATACGGACTTCCTAAAGGAGTATTAACAAAACTGTATTCCCAAAAACTCAATGGATTTCCATCATAAATTGAAAGCAAACAAGATAAATAAGAAAAAAACTGCAAATCAGGATGTGAAAAATCTTCGAATTTATCCCCGATATTTTTTCCGATATACATAGTATCAAATATTGATTCTGATTTTCTTTCCATTCTACTTAGATAATGCTTTTTCAATTTCTAAATATGCTTTTTCAATAACTTTTTCTTCTATTTGTTGAACATCGGATAAGATTGTCCAATCTGTCATTCTCTCAATATGCATTCGGTCATCTGTGCATATTCTCGCGAGTTGTAACAACAGTTGAGAAGTATTTATATTTGCAGTCAACATTAAGTTGTAATCCTCCTTGGAGAAATCAGCAAACATTTTCCCTGCACGACTTTCGTATGCAATGTCAAGTGACCCTTCTGGAGTATCTATCAAAAGTGTGCAATTATGAGTACCTAATTGGATTAATGCCATTCTTAATGCAATATCAATAAAATATCTTTGACTTTCAGAAAGTTGATATGATTTTTTTCGCTGAGTATCATTTATGTCCAACTTGAAAATTGCAGCTTTTGAAGTTATTGAAAGTTGTATATCTATATTTAAACCCAAAAAACTTTTTGCATAACCATTGAAAATAGGAATAAATTCTGATTCAGCTTGGTTATATTGGAAACTTAGTTCTTTTTCAAGCGGTTTTAATTCTTCTTTCTTAAGATCTCTCTTTTTTTTAGTTTCATTTTTTAGTTTTTCAATACTATTTATTTGTTTTTTAAAGCTATTAATTAAGGTATATAATTCATTTTCAGTATTAGGCTGATTCATTTTTTTTATTAGTTCTTCATTCTCATTTTCTATTCTTGTTATTTTTTCTTTTACTTCAGAGATTTTCATTAAAACTACTTTTTCTTCATTTTTTAATCTATCTTTACGTTTTTGTGCTGTATGGCTTTTTTTCTTTAAATTAAATAGTTCTTCATCAATTTTCTTTAATTCCTTTAAAAAATCCTTATTATTAGCGTTTACCTGAATTTGCTTAATATCTTGAATTTTTTTCACTAAACGATCTAATACCAACTTATGATCTTCTCCAGAGAAAATTTTAATCTTTAATTCATTTAATAAATCAATTATGTCTGTATTTTGTTCAAGCGGAACATCATCAGGCATTGTATTACTAAATATATGTTCGTACTTAGATCTTAAAGCAGATATTTGTAAAGAATAATCAGCAATTGACACATCGGAATCACGCAAATTGTTAGTAATACTTTCATTTTTATCAAATAATTCATCAATTTCATCCGTTAGTATTTTGTATTCTTCATAAATTTTTAGCTTATTAGAATCCTCTGCTTCAGAACCGGATTGCTCCAATTGGTCATTTCTATCTTTAAGTTCACTTCTATATTTTGAAATATCCCACTGGAGGTTTCTAACATCCGAATCGTATTTATTGATTTCTTTTCTTAGCTGATCAGCAATTTTTGCTTTAGATGAGTCTAATCCAAAAAATAAGTGGAGGACTCTTTCCATAAGGTTGTTGTCCCAGAAAAGTAACTGGTGGCTTTCGTCAAATGTTAATACAAAATTTTGAAGGAAAACAAATTGATCGAATTCGGTAAGGCCAATATCCTTAGCTAATATTTTCTCATATTGTTGATTCAAATCAGCTGGAGTTGGATTTGGAGCTAGTTCTATTTGAGATCCATTCACTGATATATTGAAGCACCTAAGTTCATCAGGTTCAAAAAAACCTCTTGTAATTTTATATGATGCTTCACCAACATTGAAAAACAAAGTTACTTCAGATAAGTCTCGATCATTCTCTGAAATTCTACCGTCAAAATAGTCGGCTGCAAAATTTTTGCTTTTTGAATAGAAACCTGGGATTGATTTAAACCACGCAAAATTTGCATCAGCCTTTTTTACAATTCCAGTTAGCGCGTAATTAATTATTGTGATGAAAGTGGATTTACCCAATCCATTTGCGCCAACAAGACAAAAAACCTTTTTATTGTTTTCAAGAGAGATATTTTGGGTTTTTTTGAATAAAGAAAAATTGTTTATTTCAATTCTTTTTATTTCTGGAAAAGTATATTGCTTCATTTTCATCATTTAACTTTATTTGTAAAATAATTATATTTCAATAAGATTTAATAACAATACCAAGTCTTATTAATAAATATTAAGAAAGAAATCTTGAGAGGAAGAAAAATAGTTTTCAATTCATTACTTTGAGGCCTTATACTAGATTCCAGGAAAAAATAGGGGCCAGGTCTGTACTTTGTACTTTTAAAAAAGAACTGGATTCTCAATCGGAATTAAAAGAAAGATCTCTCAGATTCCTTCAAGATGACACTTCGACCATTCGACAAGCTCATGATTTTGCATGCTCAAGACAGGCAAAAGAAGGGATTCCCGGCTAACCTTTTCTGATTATTGACTTAAACCAACCAATTTTCTTATAATGGATTATAACCATCAGGGGGTAATTTTAATGAAAATTCTCAAATATTTTCTACTTATAGCTTTGTTTTCTCCACTACTATTTTTATATTCCTGTGATCGAGATGCAAGGCAGACATGCCAGCTTAATTGCAGTACCCAACTTGTAGATGGATTGGATCAATGTGACAAAGACAATCCGCCAAATCAGCCGGGTATTACACCAGATGAACACCAAACAACTCTTAATTCCTGCTACAGAGAAATGATTAATGCCTACAGGATATGTGCAGCAGGTTGTGATTTATTGTAAGGAAGAAAAGACCTGGGTTCCGGATCAAGTCCGGAATGACAAAAACCAGACGTAATATTTCCCTGTTGTTATATGGAAAAAATAGGGGCCAGGTCTGTACTTTGTACTTTTAAATACGAACTTGATTCCCGAAAAGAAAGATCTCTCAGATTCCTTCAAGATGACAGTTCGACCATTCGACCATTCGACAGGCTCATGGCAGGCAAAAGAGGGGATTGCTTCGCAACAGGCTCGCAATGACAGCTGTAATAAATAATATTTTCTTCATTTTCAGGATTTTTATTTGTATAATACTGTGATTAAAGGAGGAAAATATGAGATTTTTATATACATTCGTTTTATTTATAGCTTTAGCCATTCCATTTAACCCGTCATTCGCTGGTGTTGCTCCACCAAATGCTGGTGATATTTCGATTACATTTAGTGAATCTGATACAACCGCATTAGGGTTTTCTGCTGGCACACTGGTCTACTTTTTCGATTTAAGGGAAAGGGAAACATTCCTACAGCTTACATATCCCGATGTTTTCGTGGGTGATGATGACGATGACTCAACAGGACTAAGTGCTACAGCACATGTCCAGATTTTTAACGTTGATAACAACTGTAATGAAAACAACTTTTTTGATGTTTATACTCCAACTGATACTCATACCTACAATATGAGGGATATATTGACCAACGACGGAAAACCATCGGGTGTTGTACTACCGGATGGTGCTTATGGAATAGTTGTAATTAACGTGTTAAGAGCTAGCGGAGGGGAGTTTTTTTCTGCTGATCCTTTTGGCAACCTAAGAATACTGGACAACAATGGTTATGAGTACAGAACCAATGCTGTAACATGGGAAACTTCATTTTCTACACCTCCGCCACCAGATTTATTTACCAGTTCTTATAGCTTCAATTTTAATACCGAAAGTGGAGTTACGCTTTCTGATGTTGTCGGAATTACATTAGTTGTCAGTGAATCCGAAGATACTTTTGAATTTACTGCATTACCAGTTCAGGGAGTCTACAGTCCCTTTGATATAGATATTTATGACTTAAATGAAGTACCATTTTCCTGCAGAGACATTATATTTTCCTGCGTAAATGAAGATAACCCTTTAATAGAAGAACTGCTTGAAGTTGCAGGGACTGCAAGTGTTGCCAGTTTCGAGTATGGAATAAATAATGCCATACCGCATAGTAAGGGAGGGGAGCTGCTTTGCCCCGGTAATATAATTTCTGATGGTACCGTATATTTATTACCAGAACCATATTCACAGGCAGCTTCCGACATTCTTAATCAACTTAATTCAGGGCCATTATTTACAGGTTTTATAGGACTTAATAATGGTAATGGCAGAGGCAGCCTTGATTCATTCTGGAACTTTGTCCGCCCCCCCCTAATATAGTAAAAATTATTAAATTTAATTCTTTTTAAAAGATGAAGGAGCGGTGATTCAGGTCATCGCTCTTTTTTTTTATATTTCTGTATTGAACCCCAACACCTTAAATATCAAGGGATTCCGGATTAATCAAGAATACTAATTTTAAATTTTAATTTTTCATTTTGCTTTATGTGCGAAATTATTTTAAATAGATTGTTCGCTGTGGGATTGCCTTTAGGTCCAAGCATACGTATTAAACTTTCGGGTTTTTTATCTATATTCTTTGAAAGATTCTCAAAACCGGTTGTAGCTTTAATATAATCCTTTAATACAGCTTTACCTGTATCAACATCTCCTGATAGAAGGCATTCGAGTGCATCTTCTAATAACGCCTTTTTAAATGCCGGATCGTTATTTACTCTTTCACGAATAGTTTCTTTATAATCTCTTATTGGCATATTAATTACCTTTATATTTCTTCCAAATATCTTTTGCCTTACTTATATCTCCTGACTGATCTTTCTTTGTGCCCCCGCAGAGAAGAATAACTATTTTCTTACCTTCTTTACCAAAATATACTCTGTAACCCGGTCCAAAATTAATTTTCAACTCATGCACCCCTCTCCCAATTGATTTAACATTAGAATTATTTCCATTTTCAAGCCGTGTTAAAGCTATAGTTACTTTAGAAGCAGCTTCAGCATTTAATTTCTTAAACCATGACCCAAAAGGACTTTTACCCCTTTCATCCGTATATTCTTTTATTAGATACATTTACATCCTAACATATATGTTAGTTCATGCAAGAAAATGTATTAGCATTATACATTAATTCTTTAAATATTGAAGGTAGTGGAAAAAATAGGGGCCAGGTCTGTACTTTGTACTTTAAAAAAAGAACTGGATTCTGGATGAAAAAATAATCAGGTGGTAATCACGATTGCCAGATTGGGTTAATCCTCAATATGGTAACTGTCTATTATTTCCTGGTACCGGCCCGAGGACTTGAGCTGCTTTAACCCCTTATTAAAATCATCACGGTACTTACTATTAACAAATGCCATCCTATAGTTTGTCGGAGGAAAAATATTGTGATATTCGACCTTATTATCAAGGTCTCCAAATGCTAAAACGCGTGGGTCGGACTTATACCATTTAAATATGTTCTTATCAGAAATCACAACATCGGCCATACCCTTATACAACTCCACATTCTGCTGATACTGCTGGGCAATCTCGTAATACTTGGGATTGTTCTTTGTCATGTTTTCAAAATCAGAGCCAAGTATAAATTCTGCATTCTGGAATGCAGAGACACTCATACCATCTAGGTCATCAATACTGTTGACCTTCAGATTACTGATTTTTTTGGTAATAGCATAGTTATGATAGACGATATAAACATCAGACGTATCAGAGTTGGCAACTGAATTAGTCTTGAGTGTCATAGCACCATCGACCCTCTTTTCTAATAATTGGTTTGGTACTTCTGCGTATTTCACAAATACCGGAACAAGTTCGTAACCCACATTCTGTAAAGACTCTTTCACAATGTCGTACTCAATACCCCGCTTTTCTTCTGCAATTATATAAGGAGGCTGAGACAGGCCAATGGCTACCTTTATCGGTTTTGGGGACCTTGTGTTCTTATGACAGCCAAGTGGTGCCAGAAGGAGAAGTAGGATGAATACCGTTTTGAATAAGTTTATATTCATAGTTTTTATCATAACTATGACATTATATCCTATTTTTATTTGAAACAGTTAGGAGACGACAGAAATAAAAGCAGTGACCTTACTTTGGCCACTGCTTATGTTTTTAGATGTTGGAGTTATTAAACTAAATATAAATCTAATATCACTAGTTTAGTAATAGTTTTTACCTCTCATAGTTATCCCATCAAGGGGGGAAAGAGATACTTTAGTTGTTATAACGAATTGCTAAATTTTATTATGGAGGTGCGGGTGCAGCAACATCGAAATTATATGTCCAGAGAGAATCGAAACTTCCCCTGCCGTTTCCGTTATTAAGTCCTGCATAACCTAAAAAGACTCCTTGATTTTCCGAGGCCTGGACCTCCGGTGTTAAGACCACAATACCTTCACCAATTATATTACCGGGGCAAAGCAGCTCACCGCCCTTACTGTGTGGGATAGCATTATTTATTCCATACTCGAAACTGGCAACACTCGCTGTGCCTGCAGCCTCAAGCAATTCTTCAAGTCTTGGATTATTTTGATTTACACAGGAAAAGATCACATCCCTGCATGAAAAAGGTACTTCATTAAGGTCGTAAATATCTATATCAAATGAGCTAGATGCTTGAATCGGGTCAGAAGCATTCCATTCACCAAATGGTGCAAACTGAACGGCTGTAATTCCTATAACATCTGAGAATGTTACACCTGCCTGCTGGTTAAAATTGAAGGAAAGAATAAAATCCAGGCTTGGGTTAGGTATTCCTGTACCAATTGCTATTGCCTGGGCATTTGTCCTGTATTCATAACCATTATCGTCCAGTACCCTTAGATTGCCCATCGGAAACGCATTTAATCCTACATCTACACCCCCTTGACGAACCATGACAACTACTACAATACCGTATGCCCCATCAGGAATAACTACACCGGACGGGCTTCCGTCATTAGTCTGTATGTCTCTCATATTATAAACATGAGTATCAGTGGGAGTGTATGTATCAAAGAAATTGTTTTCATTACAGTCGTCGTTTACATTAAATATCTGAACATGTGCAATACCATTTACTCCAGTTGATTCAGTGTCGGGATATGTAAGCTGAATAAATGTTTCCCTCTCTCTTAGATCAAAAAAATAAAAAAGCTCACTGCCACTATTTCCATTATTATCTGTGGAAGGAAATACAAATGTTGCAGCACCTGCATGTGCAGAATCCGCTGGGAAAAAACATATAGTTAAAGCTAAAATAGGTATGATCAATAGTTTAGTAAATCTCATTAAAATCCTCCTTTAGGAAACTCATAGGATTATACAACAAGTTTGTTATGAATTGAAGTAAATCCCGGATAACCAGATCCCCGGGAAAAATAACCAGGTGGTAATCACGATTGCCAGATTGGGGAATATATACGAAAACAGCCGTTTTATATTACTCAAAATGCAATTGTCTCAATGTGCTGTAAGGCTATAAAAAAAGGCAGAAAGTGTTAACTCCCTGCCCTGAATATCAAAAATTATTAAATTTAAATACGATTAGCCAGAACTCACAACAAGAAATTGCCAAAATGAATCCAGGCTGCCCCTACCATTTCCATTATTTAATCCAACAAATCCATAAAAGTTACGGAATGTACCGGTGCTTGGCTGTGATTCAGGCCGTAGTGTAACTACACCTTCACCAACTACATTACCCGGGCAGAGAAGTTCCCCACCTTTAGAGTGAGGGATTACATTATTAATTCCATATTCAAAGCTGGCAACACTTGCTGTACCCGCAAATTCAAGAAGTGGTTCAAGTAGAACACTCTCTTGGTTTACACATGAAAAAATCACGTCCCGGCATGAAAAAGGTACTTCATTTAAGTCATAAATATCTACGTCAAATGTATTAAAGGCCCTTAACGGATCTGCCAAAAATTGTACTGTAAAACCCAAATCAGAACTAAAGACAGTAATTCCAACAACATCAGATAATGTTACACCAGCTTCCTGGTTAAAATTAAATGAATAAAACTGTGATGGGTCATCACTGGCAGCCCTGCTGAAATACTGGGCATTGGTCCTGTATTCATAACCACTGTCATCCATAATCCTCATATTTCCAATCATTCCTATTAATATCTGGACAGGAATAATAGGAGAATATGTAATAGCAACTATCCCATATGCACCATCTGGTAATACAACACCAGAGGGGCTGCCGTCGTTAGTCTGAATATCTCTCATGTTGTAAACGTGGGTATCGTTGGGAGTATATACGTCAAAAAAGTCGTTTTCATTACAGTTGTTTGAAACATCAAAAATCTGAACATGCATGTTTGAGGATATAACCGGTCCTGCTAAAATAAAATGTGTTAGCTGGATAAATGATTCCCTGTCCCTTAAATCAAAAAAATAAAATAGATTTTCAGAAGCTGAAGTGTCTGTCCCCGATGAATTTAAAAGGTTTACTACACCCGCCTGGGATTTTACAGGGATAAAAGAAACTGCCAAAGCCAAAAATAGTAAAGCTGATAATATTTTATTTTTCATTTAATTCCTCCCTTAAGAATTCTTTAAAGATTATACAGTAACTTTTTTATTTAATGAAGAAAAATTTAGATCTCTCCCCTATTGGTAATTGCAAACGGCCTTTAATGAATAACGTAAAGGGGTAGTGGAGGGATTTTACGTTTTAGATTTTAATCTGTGAAACAAAAAGGGAACGCACACCTTTTAATTTTTTGAATCCCCGTTTTCTCGAGGATGACAATGTAACCCCCATCCTAAGCTTCCCCCTGGTAGGGGGAAGAAATACTATGCGGTATTAGTGAGTTCCAGAATGGGTTATTCTTCAAAATACAAATTTTATTCAATTTGGGATACTAAACCTGAAATAACCATTTCAATTAAGTAAGTAGGCATTATTTATTTGGTGCCAATGGGCTATAACTATTTTTAGCAACTTATTCAGATTTATATAGAAACTACCTGAGAGCTAACAGCCGTTTTATGTTACTCCCAATGCAATTGTCACAATGTGCTGTAAGGCTATAAAAAAAGGCAGAAAGTGTTAACTCCCTGCCTTTTTAGTGAATTTTATTAAATTATTGAATTTACTCTGGGTTAACATCAATTGCGTTAAATGCCCAAAGAGAATCAAAACTCCCCCTGCCATTACCATTATTTAGCCCTATATAGCCAAAAAATACTGGGAATGAATTTTCCCCTTCTAATATAATCTGCGCTTCCTGCCTAAGAACTACCATGCCTTCTTCAACCACATTTCCAGGGCATAAAAGCTCGCCGCCTTTACTGTGGGGAATCGCATTGTTAATCCCGTATTCATAACTTGCCACACTTGCAGTCCCGGCAGTCTCGAGCAGTTCTTCCAGTCTTGGGTTATCCTGGTCTACACATGAAAAAATCACGTCTCTACATGAAAAAGGAACTTCATCAAGGTTATAGATATCTACATCGAATGAGTTATAAGCAGTGACTACATTTGACGCATTCCATTCAAAATCAATAAGATTTTCCTCAGCAAAAATTGGGTTTACAGTTACACCTATAACATCTGAAAGTGAAACACCTGCCTGCTGGTTAAAATTGAAATAATAATTTGCCATTTCATCTATGAAATCAAAACTTGGGTCAAAAAAAACAAAACCTTGTGCATTGGTTCTGTATTCGTAACCATTGTTATCAAGGATTCTCTGATTACCAATTGGGCCACCACTAAGAACTACTGGCACTCCATTAAGAATTGTAAAGGTAGTAACAGCTACTATTCCATAAGAACCTTCCGGTAAAATAATACCGGACTGGTTACCATCATTTGTCTGAATGTCTCTCATGTTGTAAACGTGGGTATCGTTGACCGTATAATCATCAAAAAAGTTATTTTCATTACAGTTGTTACTTACATCAAAGATCTGGATATGTGCCCTGAAACTAATTCCAGGTTGTATCTGCGATAAGCTTTCGGGGTCACTGAAAGTGAGCTGAAGAAAAGTTTCCCTGTCCCTTAAATCAAACACATAGAAAAGAGAGCCCGGACCATGTTGAAATGTCCCAAATTCAAAATTTGTGGTGTCTGTTTCAGGAAGTGTAAATGGAATAATAAGACCAGCATTCGCCTTAAAAAATGGTGAAAAACAAACTGATACAATTAAAATAAATACGTATATAAATCTTCTATGATTCATCAAATTCCTCCTTTAAGAAATTGTAAAAGATTATACATTAAACATTAAGTTTTTTGAAGAAATGACTTTAATTAAGGTGACGTTAGATCATTATAAAAAGAATTATATCTTTACCGGTAGGATTAGTAAAAGTTGGAGAATATAGGATGACACAGATTAGATTGCTACGCTTCTAACTGTGACACGCATTCTGGATTCCTAATCTAGTTGGGAATGACATAAACTATTTACGGTAATAAGGTTTGCCTGAATGGGTTAATATCTATCAATAACATATATTGGGGTCAGGTCTTTTATTTCAACTCTTTTAAATGCTTATGAATAACCACCATTGCCCAGGTATCGAGTTTACAGTATTCAAGTAAGTTATTTTTAAGTTCAGATTTTTTGTCCGGGTCTTTTTCACCCAGCATCTGGTACCAGAATAGATCCGCTTCATCGCCGGATGAAAGCTCCAGGTTCTTATGACTAAGTTCAGGGTCAATTACAGGAAGCACACTCTTTATGGAATTGGAACTGCCAAACCTGTAGTCCTTGTAGTACTTTTTAAATATATCCAACTGGTCCCATAGCCTGGCGGATATAGAGAGGAGTTTGTCTGAAAATTCAGAAAACTGCCTGGCAAGGTCCTTAATAACACCGTTTTCAAATGATGCATTATATACAACAACCGAACCTGAATTACCGATACAATCAATTAGGGCCCTGGTAAAATTTAATCTTGGATCAGAATCCTCCGGATGAATATATTCCCGGTGTTCAACATCACCGCTTTCGTCCATTATATGACAGCTCCACTGAAAAGGTATCCTCTGATATGGATGAGTACCATCCCATATTGGTACAATTGGCGAAGTAGTTTCAAAATCTAGAAAATAGATCGGATAAACAAGCTCAGAGAGTTTACTTTTAATATTTCCTTTATCTATATCTATGGTTTTATTTAGTATCCTGTTTACATATTCCCACTGCTTCTTACTGATTTTTGTTTCGGGGGTTAAATCATCCAGAGTTTTAATACCACTGTTATAAAGCTCTTCCCTTTTGTTCCAGAATAGCCCTGGAATATTAAAAACAGACCTTGAATCAACATCTTTCCAGCAGTACTCTTTGAACTCACAATCATATGGATCATGGCAATGAGTACCTATGGGTACATTCGGTTCACTTTCTTCGAGCAGCAGTTCCTGGAAACTGGCGAGTGATTCCTGCACACGGTAATGATCAACACTTTGTGTAGTCTTTTCTACAGTTACCAGACTATCAAGGTCAGGAGAAACACCTTGATAATTCATATGAATCACATAAGTGTCAGAAACATAAAGCCCGTTATTTTCTAGTATATATTTTTGAATGGCAAGATCGGGATAATGAATGTCTTTGACTTTAGAGGAAGACTTTACTTCTTTAAGTTCCCAGCTCCCTTCGGGGGTCCGCCTTATGATATCGCTGATTACATATACCCCGTCATAATAAAAGGCCCCCTGAAAAATAACCGGGGCATTATCATTTATAAGGTCACCTGTAAGTGAGACCATCTTGTCGAGATTTCCGTATTCTATGACTACCCCCTCAGGGTATCTTTTCATAACTATATCTTCAAATTCATAACCAGATTTAAAAATATTCTCCTGCTTCAAAGAAGGCGGGGCAGCAAGCTCCGGTCGGTGGATACTAAGCCACAGCTTTTTTCTGCACTGGAGGCCCGAAAGGAATTTTGATTTGGTAAGATAGTTTTTAGTAGGGGGCATTGAGAATATTATAATTAATTGAATGTTTAAAAACCAGATTGCCACGCAGTAGAACCTTGCATTATGGGTTACACAACCTAAAAATAATTTTAGAATAACTTCCCTGGCAATTGTTATATATTGCAACAGTTAGACTCACAATGACAGATTCTGGATTCCCGATCATAGTCGGGAAAGACTAAGAATGTTAAACGGCCTGCAATGAATACCGTTAAAAAAATACAAATTAAAATCGTTAAGAAACGTAAAGGGGTAGTGGAGGGATTTTACGTTTTAGATTTTAATTTTTATTTTTAGTGTATGAATTGCCCAGCCTAGATGTTTCTTTTGCTTCGTTTTCTTTATATCATGATAAAGAAAATGAAGTATTGCTAATAAATAAGTTTGTTAATTTCTCTATTTTCTTTGTCTTGAAACAAAGAACCAAAATTCAAGGCTAAACAAAAATATACTAAAAATAAAACTGTAGCAACGATTATCTACAGGCTTAATAATGATTATAAATTTTTATTTAGATTTAAGGTTTAATTATTCTCACTTTAATTCTGCCCCAACCCTAAAGCCATTCTTAACGTTAAAATAATTAATTTTCTTTACGCATTTTTTGTAATGCCGGTTTTTATACTAACGCTTCCGTGCCCATTTACCGTTTGGAAGCTGTACTGACCAGCCGGATTTGGAAGCATCTCTCCTGGTAGCGGCAAACTGCTCTGCGGCTTCCGGATAGATCTTCTTGTCATTAGCTGGAGTATTGTTCAAATTATTGAGTTTAAGAATTGCAGTTGTCATACCTTTAATAATGGTCTTTCTGTCTTTATTCTCAGCGTTCATTACCGATTTATCTGCCGCAGTCAGGTCGCCCCTTGCAACAAGCATCCCCTTATTGCCTTCACCTACTTTATTAGAACTTAGGAGTGCATTTACCTTACCCCTGCGTGCTGATCTTGCCTGGAATGCTTTAACAACATTCGGCATTTTCTTGAGCTCGGCTTCAATTGTCCTTGCGATATTTTCCTGGGCAAAAGCCTTGTTAATAATGTCAAAGTTAAATTCACCTGTTAATGGAACAACTTTGGTAACTGTGATTGTTGGTTCTGCTTCGTAAAGATCCCTGATACTCGATCCCGGTGGAGGTGGTGCCTGTGGATCAGTACTTTCCGGCTGAATCTCTTCAAGTAAAAATTCTTCTTCAAGGTTGGTATAGGCCTGCTTTACCTCTTCTGCAGGAAAGTAAACATTTACCGTGATTGTCGCACATGAAATCAGCGTTACGGAAAAGATTAAAAAAGATAAATAACCAAGTTTATTTGTAATAGTTCTCATCATTTACTCCTTAAAATTATGTTTATTGAAAATCAATCTCTACGTCGCCTCTGCTTGCCCTTCTTGCAAGCTCCCTTATTACTGCAAACAGATGTTTTACAGTAATTGAGTTCATTTTTTCATCTGCTTTGATTTTTAAGTCAGTATAACCAAATATTCTATTCGAAATAATAAGTTTTTTAAACGTAATAAAGCCGTCTTTTATATATCCCGCAATCTCACCCTTATCATACTTTCTGGAAGATCCGGTAAAGAACCTGCCCTTTGCTCCGATTTTTTCGAGCAGGGCTTCTCCTATTCTTCTTTTCTCATTATCGGAGTCTTTAGCCCAGAATGAGAAAGGCCCGTTAATACTGGTATAGCCGTTCCCGACAGAAAACCAGATCAGCCCGTCTATAACACCCGTAATATATCCCTGCATAGACGGCAGGCTGTCAGAAATACTTTTGAGGCTCAAATCAGAAAACAGTAAGTTAATGTTGTAAAGTTCCTTTGCATCACCAAAGTTTAACAAACCGCTTGCATACAGATTACCGTTATAAACGTCTGACTTTAAATAAAGCAAGTTAAGTTCGTCATTATCCATTTCAAATTTTGCCTCAATATTATCCATTTCAAAAAATCCATACTGCAGTTTGCCTATCTTTATATAGTCTCTGGCTGTTGTATCAGCTTCGTCCTTAATGTGGCCAAGGTACTTCTTATAAACCTGCCGCGTAATTGTCAGGTCAGTTCCTAGCAGTACACCTAACTGGCTTTTTGCGTCATCTATCTCCCTTATTGTTATTGATCCTTCCACATCTTCAATTAACACATCGGCATTATTTATAAACGCCGAGATAGTCGAGTTATTTATCTTTATAAGACCGTTCCAGATTTCCGCATCACTTAAAAAGTTTAAAGCATCAAAATCTACTGCAACCGACCCCTCGACATCCAGTATAAAAGTGCTGTCAGGGAGGTACCCTGAGAACACATCAATAAGAAAGTCCACAGGTACATCAGGTGCAAGTAATTTAAAGTCCCTTTTTTCTTCGGAGTAGTTATTAAGGCCTCCTGTAAATTCAAACCGATTTCCCTCGTCATTAGATATAAACCCCTTTACTATTGATATGGTTTCAGGGTTTACCGTAAAATCCAGCTCAACATCAAAATCTTCTTCCGTATAACCTTTACCCAGAAAGAGGTTTTTGAATGTTAAACTTCCCTTTGTATCGGATAAAAGCCCGCCTGAAAAAACACCTTTTGAATCTAAATTTACAGTCTCTACATTCAGATTCCCGTTTTTTATTTCCGAAAGTTTTAAGGCAGTTCCAAAAGAGATACTGTCCTCAAGAGTTTTGAAACTCAGGCTTCCACCCAGTTTTCCACCGGAAAGTGCGCCTGTAATATTATTAATTTTGTAATCATCGTTTAGTGAAAAATAATCAAATGTTAGGTTTTCAATAACGTTGCTGTAAAGTGTGGCCTTTTCCGCAGCAACCCTTCCCTCTATAACCGTGCTGCCTTCGCCGGATGCACTAAAAGTAAAAAGTCCTTTAATATTTTGGGCATTTATTTTAGGGTCTGTATAAATAAACTTTGTATCTTTAATTTCAAGTAGGAATTCCCCTCCGCCCTGGGGAGGAAATAAAAGAGACCCTGAATCCACAATAAAATCTCCATATGTCTCAATGCCTGCCCTGGCGCCGTTAAATTCAATCTTATTGTTTATATAATTAAAGTTTGTAAAAAATGTTAAGAGATTAAACACCCCATAACTTCCATCGACACCATTTATATCTCCCGATATTCTAATTTCTTCGCCGCTTAATATAACAAGGTGAAGCAGATAGTCACTCAGCATTACGTTAAGTGAATGGTTTAGAACCTCCGGGCCTACGGCGGTTAGGTTTACGTCCCAGATTCCGTCCAGAAAATTAAAATCCATACTGTTAATCCTGCCGGCCGGCGATTCATAATCCAGGTATTTAAAATCCCTGTAAGAGGCATCACTTAATTTGACACTGTATTTTGTATCATCACCTACTTTTGCATAAATAAAATTAAGACCATCATCAGTGCTAAGATTTCCGGCAATTAGTTTATTGTCTCCCCCAAAGTCGAGTAAGATATTGTCGGAATTAATACCGGATATTAATGTAGTTAGCTCCCCCTCTTTTTTTACCAGAATATTATCAGAAAAAAGTGAACCGGATATTTTTATACTGTCTAAAAATGGCAGCCACGGCTCAAGCAGTGAAGCCTCGGGGATATTCAGGTCTCCGCTCAGCTGGACTATGCCCTTATCAGGAAGGTTCCCTGCACGTCCTTCCATATCAAGAGAAAGAATATTTCCAATATCTCCTTTCAGAGAATTGACGGAAAGGTATTTGGTTTCTTGATTATGTGAAAGGTCAAAATTGATTACACCTTCTTCTGCTTTATCATCGCTGTCTATTAAAGTGAGTTTTCCGGTTGAGTTGAGTCCTTCACTAAAATCAACTTCAGTTGTTATATATACGGAAAAATCCTGGGGAAGGCTTAAAAATCCGGTAATTTCACCTTTTTTCAGATCGGTAAAGACAAGGTCAACTTTTAATCTTTTATTCTCTTTAAATTCAATATCAGAAATAAAATCTACTTTTTGCCGAAGGGAATCGTTTTCTAAACTGCCAAACAGTTTAAAGCTGTTTTCCGTATCACCCGCAACGGGGAGCTCAATATCCAGTTCATTAAGACTGTACTCCGATTCACCTGCAATAATAACAAGGTCATCTATATCTATATTCCCTATTTCGATAGTTCTTCCCTTGTCTTTATCATCACCCTTCTGAATCTTAATGATAGTTTCAGGGAGATCATCATCGACTGTGACCAGGGGCCTGTCGACAAGTATGTTGTCTATAAATATTTCACCTGTAAAAATAAATTCCAAAAAAGACGGACGAAGTTTTATCTTATCAACAGAGACAGAATCTCCAACCTTCAGATCCTTTAAGGTAAGTCCGTTAAACAGGCCGAAAGTTGCCCGGCCCACACTAATGTCTACTCCCCTGTCATTGCTAAATTTAGCAACTTCATTTTGCACGAGGCCCGGGATATATATCTTGGCTGCAAAAAGGTAGCCGGCTAATAAAACAATTAAGAACGCTATCAGTATTTTGCGGGATTTTTTCAATTCCAATTAGCCATATTAAGTTTTGAAATAATGTAAATTTAAAAACCTGGTTTTATATTTAATTTACCTTTTCAGATTTAATATCTGAATAAAAAGATAATACCCTGGCAACGTACTGCTGAGTCTCGGGGTAAGGCGGTACCTGGTTATCATACTTTATGACTGCATATTTCCCCGCGTTATAACCTGCAAGTGCGAGTTCAACGTTTCCATCAAAATATTCAATCAGGTGTTTTAGTATTCTTACACCACCATCTATATTTGAATTAGGGTCAAGTATGTCTTCCACCTCGTAGTCCTGTGCAGTGGGTGGGGTAATCTGCATAAGCCCCTTGGCATTTTTCGGTGAAACAGCGTTTGGGTCAAAATTGGACTCAGCGCGTATAACTGCCTTTACAAGATAGGGGTCAACGCCATACTTATTACATGCCTTTATAATGTGTTTATCAAAACTCTTATCAAATGCATTGGTGGCAAACATATGGCCAGGGTCCCCGATGTTGTACCCGGATAAGGAAGAAGCAGTAAAATAGCTATTGTCCACAATCCTTGATTTGCAGTATAGTTTGTAATACCGACCCCCCTGCTCAAGTACACTCATGCAGGGAAATATCTTAACTACCCTTACCTCTTCATTTTCAAGAATGCCGACAATTTCACCGGCTTTATATCCTTTAATCCTTTCGTTGATTGGGTTTTTAACAACTGCTTTGTTTCTTGATTTACTACCTGTTACCGTGCTCAGCAGGTAAAGGTCAAAGTTAGACATGGGAAGCTGTTCGGCAAGCTCGTAGTTTATATTAAGCGTTACGTTCTCAGCAACTGCTGCCGGGACAACCGAAAGTAAAATCAAAAATATAGATATGCAGTGAAATTTCCTGCTCATTTGGGTCAACGTATACATAAAATATCTGTCAGCGAGATAAGTCTACACCAGAAAATGCAAAAACGGTCAAAAAAAACCTCCGTATTGGAGGTTTTTATAATTTAAAAAGATTAGTTTTTTTTATTGTTCTCTTACAGGAATAAACTTATAGGAGATAACATCTCTGCCGTCAGCCGTTTTTTTAATAACCCCTGTTGTAATTCCCATCTCTTCACCCATCTGAAGGCCTTCTAAATCGGCAGACTCTACCTGGGCCATTACCCTTACTTTTTCTGGAAAATCCACCAGTACCAAACCATAAGGTACGGGAAATTCCGGCATACTTCTTCTTACAACTGTAAAAGAATGTAAAACTCCGGTCGGGCTTAATAGTTTTTCTTCAACATCATCGGAAAAGCTTACAGGATCGGCAAGGTACTTTGGAAAAGTATAGTTATCGGACTCTTTCGAATATCCGGCAATCAGTCTTATCCTTCCTTCGTCGTCAGTTGTAAACAGGTCCTGTCTGAAAACTTCAGCATTATCACTCATCTTAAATAATACTCCTTTAATTTAAAGTAAAAACTATCCTCTCAACCTCATAAAGAGGATTCATATTATATTCAAAATTACCCGGTTTGTAAAATTGAAAAACAATTTGTAAAATCTTCTTTATGAATAGAAAACTTCCCCTGGCTCTGACTATAGCAGGCTCTGATCCAAGTGGGGGAGCGGGGATACAGGCCGACCTTAAAACATTTACCGCACTTGGTGTATACGGACAGTCCATAATAACTTCTCTTACTGCACAAAATATTTACGAAGTGACTGCCATACAGGATCTTCCGCCCGCATTCATCGGCAAACAGTTTGATGCACTTTACCGCGACCTTGGTTTTAATGCTGTTAAACTTGGAATGCTTTCCAATAAAAAGATAATCCGCGTTGTAGCCGACAAGATCAAACAGTATAAAATCAAAAATGTTGTACTTGACCCGGTATTGTTATCAACCAGCGGTACCGCTCTTCTAAATAAAAATGCCATAGGGCTTTTAAAATCCGACCTTATCCCAAAAAGCCTTGTTTTAACTCCAAACATACCCGAGGCCGAGGTACTTTCCGGGATTAAAATAAACGGCAATAAATCAATTGAGAAAGCCGCTGCCAAACTGCTCGAACTGGGGTGTAAATATGTATTGATTAAGGGCGGCCACAGAAGGGACACGGTTAATTCAACCGATGTACTTTACGATGGAAAAAAATTCACGGAATTCCGTGCTAAAAGGCAGCGTAGTATAAATTTACATGGTACAGGGTGCACATTTTCAGCAGCCATCTGTGCCAATCTTGCAAAAGGGATGGACATAAACGCCGCAATTAAAGCATCAAAAAACTATATAACCAGGTCACTTAAAAAATCCGCTGGATTAAGAAAAAAGGAAAGAAGATTAATTCACTACTGAAGCAATAGGTAAATATGTTTTCATTTATTATTCCCACCTTAAACGAATCATCAACAATTGCAGACACCCTGAACGTATTACTCAATGTAATAGACCGGGATTGTGAAATTATCGTCGTGGATGGTAAAAGTGAAGACAACACAGTCGAAATCGTAAACTCGTTTTCAAATGTAACTCTTATTAAAAACTGTAAAAGGGGAAGGGCAGTTCAGATGAACAGGGGAGCGGCTGAAGCAAAAAATGAATACCTGTTTTTCCTACACGCTGACACCACTGTTGATTCAATTGGATACGCGAAACTGGTAAACGAGGTAAGTAAAAACAACCTAAAATGGGGATGGTTCTCCATAAAGTTAAACTCACCCAGATTTATATTCAGGATACTTGAAACACTTGCGTCCTACCGCACAAAAATTGCACATGAGCCCCTCGGAGATCACGGAATATTTGTAAAAAAAGAACTTTTTCAAAAAATTGGCGGATACCCCGAAATCCCTATAATGGAGGACATCGAGCTTGTAAAAAAACTAAAAAATATATCCAGGGGAAAAAGAATAGACCATTATGTACTTACAAGTGTGAGGCGCTTTGAAAGGGGCGGTATATTCACAACTGTCTTTAACATAAGTATGATTAGAATTGCTTACTATTTTGGCAAATCACCCGACACACTTTCCAGCTGGTATCTAAACCACAGGTGAACTCTTTTTCCTGAGCCTGTAAAAAATCACAAGGTGAGAATAAATAATTATTGGTACAAGAAACACAGGAAGCAGGCTGAGCGGCAAATGTGTAAGTTCAGACAGTGAAGCCGGGTTGGCAGAATAAAGCCTTGCAGCAGTCCCGACTACAAACAGAATATCAATTAAGCCAATTATGTTCCAGATAAAAAAGTAGACGTTACTCTTTACTACGCTCTCTGCACTTAATACCAGCAGTATCAGCGCAAGGGCGGCGACAACTATGTCTCCCCACCCGCCGTATACAGCAAATTCATAAGGCAAAAGACCCTTTCCGTAAAGGTATAGGAAGTAAAAACCCACAAACCGTGTCAGGTGAATAGCAACGAGGCTGCTTAGCGACAAAGAACAGATCCATGACCTGAAAGATCCAACAAAAAATGACATAATTACAAGGGCCGCAACAATTGTAAAAATTATGAGCGGAGGCAATACATTACTTAGTGCACCTGTATACCCGGCTATACAAGCCAGGATAAACCATATACCTAAAGCAAAATAATAGGTGTTATTATTCATTTTTTATAACCATCTTCTTACCGACTTCTTATATTCGAGGTACTCACTGCTAAATATTTTTTCCAGGAACTTTTCTTCTTTAACAATAAACGCTCTTTCAATAAATATAATAAAAACAACCACCACAATAAACGGTGAAAATGTACCAAGTATCATTGCACCGCCAAAAAGAATAACTCCCATACCCAGATAAATTGGATTGCGGCTGTACCTGTACATCCCTTCTTTTATTAGGTGAGTCGAATGCTCAAAAGGTTTTATTGGCGTGTTGTATCTTTTAAAATAGTCAGCATGCCAGAGGATGATTGCAAGCCCCAGAAAAATAACAACAATACCAAAATAGTTAAATGGAGGATAAAACAGTACAGCTCCGGGGATAGTGTAGTTAAGGACAAACAGTGCAACTATTGATAGAAGTAGATAAAATGGAGGAATATTTAATCTGCTCATAATATTTCTTATTAAAGCATATAGAATAAAAAATAAAAATAAATTATATTTAAAACCTTAATAAATCCAGGAGGGCCAAATTTAATATGTCTCAGTTAATCGATGGTAAGAAAGTTTCCGAAGATACACGTGCAGAAATTGCAAAAGGAGTGGAAGAGCTAAAAAACAGCAGCGGTATTACACCGGGACTTGCGGCAGTGCTCGTTGGGGATGACCCCGCTTCTGAAATCTATGTTAGGAATAAGAGAAAAGCATGTGAAAAGGTTGGAATATATTCAGAAGAGCACAAACTACCCGCTGAAACCACTGAAGAGCAGCTCTTAGAAATTGTAAATAAACTAAACAACGACGATAAAATCCACGGCATACTGGTACAGCTACCCCTCCCTGACCATATTAATGAAACTAATATTTTAAGAAACGTAACACCTCTTAAAGATGTTGATGGCTTTCATCCTGAAAATGTGGGAAAGCTGGTCGAAGGAAATCCCAGGTTTATTTCCTGCACCCCTTACGGAATTATTAAGATGCTTGACTACTACAATATTGAGATAAAAGGCGCTGAAGCCGTTGTAGTAGGAAGAAGTAACATTGTTGGTAAACCAATAGGCATGCTCCTTCTTCACCGTCACGCAACAGTTACAACCTGCCACTCACGTACAAAGGACCTAGGCGAAGTTACAAGACGCGCTGATATTCTGGTTGCCGCAATTGGAAGGGCTAATTTTATTACAGCCGATATGGTAAAAGACGGCGCAGTTGTTATAGATGTTGGTATAAACCGAAATGAAGAGGGCAAACTAACAGGGGATGTGGACTTTGCAAACCTGTCGGACAAGGTGTCTTATATAACGCCCGTTCCCGGAGGCGTAGGCCCGATGACAATAACTATGCTGCTTTGGAACACACTTGAATCTGCAAAGCTTTCTGCAGCAGGATAACTAAATTCTCATTTTATTCCGTACCAAGGTTTAGTGTCCAGTATTCCCATGTGGAATTGCTGGCTTTTGCCGAGCCCAATATATTAAAATTCGGGTTCATTATATTGGCGCAGTGTCCATCACTATCCATCCAGCCCTGTACAACCTGCTCTGCATTTCTTTCAAACGTAAAACTCGAGATATTCTCTCCCCAGCCGTTGCCGTTAAATCCCGCATCCCGCATCCTGTCTATGGGGCTTGAGCCGTCAGACCCGGTATGGCTGAAGAAATCATTATCTGCCATATCCCTTGAATGCCTTAGAGCAGCATTACCAAGAGCATTACTTACATCCATCGATCCTGCCTGCCCAAAAGAACCCTCTGATCCGCAGTTTGCACCCTGGGCCCGCCTTGTGTTTACAGATGTAACCAATTCGGCAGAAGTTATATTCCCGTTTTCACTTGCCGGCGGGTCATTATTACCCTGGCTATCATCGTCATCATCTCCAGTTTCCTCATCTTCCATATCCTGGGCATCGCCGTTACCTGTTGGCTCCGGTACATCATTTTCTTCTTCTGTATCTTCCGGTTCATCAGCTAAATCATCTGTATTTTCCTCATTTTCATCTTCATTATCATTTTCTTCAGGGCCTGTAATTTCAACAGGGTTTTCTGTATTATCGGGATCAATACTCACCAGGATTTCAACAGTAGAATTTTCAGGGACCTGCATTGACTCCTCAAATACATCATCGTCAACCTGGAAACGTAAAAGTATTTCCCCGGCCGGGACAAACAAATTAAAACTACCGTCAATAAAAGTAATATCCTCGTCCAGGAACTGCTCTCCATTGCTCACCTGCTTTAGTGCCGCAACGGTAATCCCATCGAGATTAAAACCCTGCGCCCTGGCATCCGGAATGACAACTACCAGGTTCTTCATTCTTGCATACAGGGAAGTTTTATTCTGAGGACTTAATGCCAGTACCTCAGCGACCCTGCCGTTTATGGTGCTAAGGCTTTGGGAATCACTGTTTGTAGACGAATCCCCACCATCGCCGCCGCAGCTATATAATGTAAATAAGATAAGAAGTGAGCTGAAAATTATTAAAACAATAAAACTTTTTACAGATTTATACATTCCTGATCCTCCATAGGAAAATGAAAAATACTGTAAATAGTCTGCCCTTTGGTTACCTGGATTCTACTGATTTTTTGGTTTTAATTTAAATAAAGTAAGGAAATAGCGGATTTTAAATTAAAAGATAATTAAAAATAATTAGAAATATTCTGAATCTTTATAGTTGCATATGCAACTATACTTATGTAACAAAAAACTCAGGAGGTTTTAAAATGTTTAAATATATTAAGATTTTAGCTTTAATTGCTGTTCTTGGTATGCCGGTATTTTCTTATGCAGCACCATTTGTGGCAACCGACGCTTCAAACTCACTTGCAGTACAGACACAGGACCAGGATGCACAGATACATTCCAACGCTTTTGTAGCAACTGATGCTTCAAATTCCCTGGCAGTTCAAAGATTAAGTGATAAAAGCTCTCAAATAGAATGCTTTTACAAACCTTTTGTTGCAACAGATGCTTCTAATTCATTGGTAGCTCAGAAACTATCAGACTGCGATAAAAGCTAAAGAAAAAAATGATAAAACTAAAAAGGGAGCAATGACATATAATCATTGCTCCCTGGTTTTATTTTAATTATCTGATTTTATCTATTTAATCTTCTGAAAATAATAATTGCAGGGATTAATAGTAGTAGCGGCAAGCTGTTTGATTCTCTACCTGCCGGAGCAAGTGCACAACCACCGGTTTCTGTATCATCACCGTTTGTAATATCATCACTTCCATCATCACCTGCATCGTCACCATTACTGCTGCACAATTCTAACTCATCAAGTAGTATGTCGAGGAAGTTACTAAATTCTTCCTCTGGCATCCCATCACTAATGACCTCAACCGCGGCCTGAACAACACCCTGCTGATCAGCTTCTTTGCAGAACTCTATCAGCATATCAAGGTTTTCAGGAAAATCCTCTACCCTGCATATAACATCGGGGTTTGTTACTCTCGCGGTCTGACTTACAATTTCACAGTCTCCCACAACAGGGTTTAGCTGTGCAAACTGAGCAAGCACTCCTGGCGGAAGATCTACAAGTATTTGTCCGCCTCCGTCGAGATCAGGGTCAAATTCGATTGAGACAAAAGGCCCGTTTTCTCCCGGGTTAATCTTAATTGGTGGTTCTGTTGTATCATCATCTATAACTGGTGGCGGCGGTGGTGGTGGTGGTGGAAATTGAGGAGCAGGGCAAAATGTCACCTGGTAAGCCATGCTGTTTGTCTGTGTATCATTTGTACACTGAAAAGTGCTTGTAGGATCATCAAATGGAAAACTGTATGCTGAAGGGCATGCTTCCTTAAATCCCTCAACTAATGGCTCTGCAACACTTACCCAGTCAGGATTACTGTTAAGACATGGGTCTGCAGGTGAAGGCCAGTTTTCATTACCCGGAATATTATTAAATTCGGTCGGGCATCCATTACACCACGCAGATGGAACAACCTGGCTGTCATAGTAGTCTATATAACAGGACTGCCCGGTTAATCCCGCACCTTCAAAAAGACTTGTATTAGTTGCAACACAGTTTCCTGAAGTTGTATCACACTGCATAAAAGTACCGCTCAGGCTTATACTGTTACTCATCCCTGTACAGTCACTATTATCGGTACAGATGGGACCTAGACAAAGATTTGTACCTGTATCACATGTAAGCCTGCATACTTTTGCAATTTCAGGCTGTCCCGGTGCCGGGGCCGCTCCAAAATCCACACATTTTGTATTAGCCGGACAGTCAGTATCAGCTGTACATGCCGGTAGTCCAACTAACGCCGGACAATCGGAATCCAATGTGCAAGACAGTTTTTTATTTGTTACTGTTTCATTACAAGACAGAAAATCTGCAGGCCCTTCAGTACAGATCCCATCACAGGTCTGTGTACAGTCATCGGTTGTAGTACAGGCATCTCCGTCATTTGTACACATACCATTTGAATTACAGACGTTTGGTATACACTGGCAAATTCCCTCGGCACATACTTCCTCACTAGAACAATCACTTGTCACAGTACAAGGTTTCCGGCATTGATCGTCTACACAATTTGCCGTACATTCACTGTCCATTGTACAGCTAATATTGCTATTATTTTCGCATGTGCCACTCATACAAACAGCATCGCAGTCACTATCCATTGAACAGGTCTGCGGACTGTTGGGTGCAAGACAGGTACCACTTGAGCAGAGTTCGTCCTGGCCGCAGGTATCACCTTTTTCACCCTGTCCAAAGTATAATCCGCAGATATCTTTTGCTGTTGTACAACCGGTCAAAGTTCCGCAGGCTTTAAAGCCAGTAAATCCCGGATTGGGTACTCCGCAAATATCACCAGACACATTGCAATCAGTATCTTCTTTACATTCACAAACACCAGAACTTACATTACAGCTCCCTGAACCACAGACCGAATCCTCTGTACAAGTCTGAAGAGACCCTACAGCCCTGAAATCAGGGTTTCCATTACAGTCTAATCCAAATTCAGTATCCCACGGGCAATCAAGTGAAGAAACAGTGGTTGAATCAAGTCCTCCAGGATTTCCACACCAGTAAGAAGTGTCAAATCCATTTGGTGCATCCGCAGTATTACCGGTTGGTTTCATTTCAACCGGGACGTTATATCCATCAATAAGACTAATATCATAAAAATCATTATTGGCACCTGAAGTCAGTGTGAATTCTGTCACGGTATTAGGGGAATCACCAGAGCTGTTGCACTGAAGGCCAAAGCCACCTGCTTCTATAGTACAGCTGCCCGTATCGCAGCATCTGTCACCGCCTGCATTACCGGTACCACCGGAACAAACCAAAGTATTATCAAAATCACAGCCTGTCATCGGCCAGAACCTACCAGAAATACTTTCAGCCACATTAGTATTTATATTTCCTGTGAAACTAATACTGCATGCACCACTTTTACATGTTGCAGTACAACCTGTTATTCCATCAATTGAAGGGCATGCATTTTCACAGTCGGAATCCATAGTGCAGGATCCTGTGAGTTCAAATCCTCCATTAAACTGATTAGTTAATGCTCCTACCCAGATCGTTTCACCACAGTTATTTATAAATGTAAAATCTCTTTCCAGCACAGGTGGAAGCGGTACATAAGTGCATATATTTTGGTCTGTACATGTATTGCCATTACATAATACACTGAATGTTGAATTACACGCGGCAGCACCACCAGTTGATGAAGGGCAGCAAAATTCATTTTCACTGCAGACACTACAATCGGTTAAGTCCTGACCTGCACAATTGGGGATGGCAGTTCCTGTACATTCATCAGGTATCTGGCAAATATTTATGTTTGTACAGTTATTACCGTTACAAATCCCGCTAAAATTATCACTACAGCCCTCACTTGCGGGACAGCAAAATGGGGTTGTTTGACCACAGCCACTACATTCATTTTCAATTTGATTCGTAGTGCATGATTGAACAGGCATAGGTTCATCACAGCTTTGTGCGTTAGAATTGACGTTAAATAGTATTAAATATGAAATTAGTATTAATGTAATTAGTAGTGAATTGCGAAATAATAGATTTGACAAACTCATCCATTTCTCCTTTTTATAAAATATAAACATATATCTATGCAAAAATCCTGCCAAAATAGGAGATTTATCTTGAATTATTTTTTTTTAAGGAAATTCTGTTAACAAATAATTGATAACCCTGTAAAAAGGCTGTGGATAAGCTGTGAATTACTGTGGAATGTTTTCGTAAAAGTTTCCCACAATAACAACTTCCCTGTCATCTTCAAGCTCTTTCAGGATTGTGCTCATGGTTTTATTTAGACTTGGGTGTTCAAGCCACGGTTCTATTTCGCATAACGGCTCAAGCATAAACCTTCTCTTAACAAGTTCCTTATGAGGGATGGTTAGTTCCTGGGAATCAAGCATAAAGTCTTCATAAATCAGTATATCAAGATCTATCGTCCTGGGCCCCCATTTCTCATTCCTTTCACGGCCCAGCTGGTTTTCAACTGTTTTAAGAGAATTAAGAAGATTTAAAGGGGATAGTAGTGTGTTGACCTTTGCAACGGCATTAATAAATTTTGGCTGGTCTTCATTGCCCACAGGCTGAGTCTCATAAAACGAAGAGACTGACTTTATGATAGTAAAGTCCGACAGGTGTTCGATAGCTGCAAGGCAGTTCTCTGTCCTGTTGCCAAGGTTAGAACCCAGGCCTATAAATACATTAAACATTTTTCATTCCCCATTTAATTTAAACAGATTTTAAACTATAATGAAATAGCAGAAAGAATGGAGGGTTTATATATGGCATTACTTGAAGACGCAGAAATTAACAATAAGCTTGGTAATCTAAACGGCTGGGAAAGGTCTGGAAACGAAATAGTAAAGAGTTATAAACTCTCAAATTTCATTGCTTCTATAGGTTTTGTAAACAAAATTGCAATACTTGCCGAAAAAGCAGACCACCACCCGGATATACTTATTCAGTACAGTACCGTGAAAATTACACTTTCCACGCACAGTGAAGGCGGACTTACAGAAAAGGATTTTAACCTCGCAGCTGAAATTGAAGGAGTATTATAAATCATGAGCAACTATGTAATAGGTTCGTATTCTGCTGCACTGCTTTTACTTTTTTTAAATGTCATTTTTTTAAGAATGGCAGTTCACAACCCCAATAGCCTCGGGACATTCAGGATACTTATAAGGATATTTGGTATTGTACCCGGTTTTGGTGGTGTGCTGTTTGGACTGTATTTACAGTTTAAGTTAAACAATCCTGACTCCTTCCCGATAATGACCGCGTGGCTTATTCTTGAACTGGGTGCAGTGCAGCTTCTTCAGATATTAAAGAAATTTGTATCTGTATCAGCCGGAAGCCCTGAATCTGTTAATTAGAAGGAATACGTAAAACCAGATAATTCCCCCGAGTATCAGGTAAGTACCCTGGAGCAATGTTTTATGCTCAAAGAATACCACGAGCAAAAGGCATCCGGAGAGCCCGAGGTACGACACCCACCTTGGATAAAACCTGTCTTCGGCTTTAAGCTTAAGGGCCGCAAGATTTGTTACGCCATAATAGATAAGAACTTTAAACGCACTGAGTGACCAGTTGGATTTAATGTCTCCGACAAGCATAAGTGCAAGTACTACAAGACAGGCCATAATTGTTGCATATACAGGATTGGAGTTCTTAATTATAGCCAGGAACCGGGGCATATCCCCGTTTCTTCCCATAGCCAGGAAAACCCTCGAGACTCCTAGAATAAGGTTAAGCATGACCCCGAGCATTGCCGTAACGGCTCCTATTGATACAAGTATCTTAAGGAACCTGGAGCTGAGCTGGTCTGCAATACCAAATAGAGGGGCCACGTTGTTGACTGAGAAATCAGAAAACCTGTCCGGGCCGAGTACCGAAAGCCCCGTAAAGGCCACCCCGATATAAAGAAACATCACGATCATTATTGAAAAGAATATTGCAAACCTTATTGTGGTTCCGGGAGACTTCATATCCTCGGCCATGGTGGCAATCCTGCTGTAGCCCGTAAATGCCACAAACACTATAGAAGTCGCGTATAAAAATGACGGGAAAAACGGCGTATCCGAAAAATGCCTTGGAAGCGCTGTTAACTGGACGTTACCCGTTTTATGTGCGAGAAAAAATCCAAATATGATTATGCACACCAGTGTTGTAAGTGTAATTAATACGATGACTGTATTTACGATAAGAGTTATACGAAGCCCCATCTGTATTATGCTTCCGAGGACAACTATGGTGATTATCGGAAGGATTTTATCAAAATGTTCGTACTCGATATTGAAGTATGACTTCATGTACCATGAGATAGCAAGTGAAGCCGCTGCGGCAGATGCCCCCTTTGCAAATATAAATACCCATCCGGCTACAAACCCGATCTCCTTGCCAAGGTGTATCCTTCCAAACTCGTAGCTTCCCCCGCTGGTGGGGTGATTGGCGGCAAGCTGGGCGCTTGAAAAACCGTTGCATATTGCAAGGCCCCCTGCAAGAAGTATTGATAGAAAAATATAGTAACCAACCAGTCCTGAAGCTAACCCAAGCGCAATGTACACACCTGTCCCCAGCATCGAACCAAGGCCAATTATTGTCGCCCCTTTTGGTCCAATCTCTCTTTTAAGTACAGGTATCTGCATTTAGGTAAAAAACGGAATTAAAAGGTAAGTTATCTACTTGTCTTCATCTATGATTTCGTAATCCGATTTCTCAAGTGTTATAGTACCGGTCCTTGGATCATAGTCTTTAAATTTATCTGGTTTTTTTGGAACAAAAAATCTGTAAAATGATGTGCCTATTGCAAGTATGCCCGCTACGATAAGGGCTATAAATCCAAAAAAGAAAAACAGCGAAATCCCCACTACAACAATTAATATTACAGCGATAGTAAGTAGTGGTGAAGATTTTGTCTGGTATATTCTGATATCTGGTTTGTTGTTGTTCATTTTAGTTTAATTTACACGGGGACCGTAACGTCCCTTAATAAGTTTGTTAAAGCCTCACTTTCGTTACCTGCACCCGATGCAGCGTTCCTGAGTACTATTCTGTGTGAAAACGCCGGTACTACCATATTCTTTACATCATCAGGAGTGCAGTATGTCCTGTTCTCAAGTACAGCCCTGGCCATTGCCAGTCTTTTTAATATAATAGCACCTCTGGGACTTACTCCCAATTCAAATCTTTCACTATCCCTTGTCTTTTCCACTATTGCCAGCAGGTAATCAAGCACATCTTCCTCGATATGTACACTATCCACGGTTTGCTGAATGGCTCTGAGTTCTTCGGCACTTATTACAGGCGACACAGTCTGCTCCTGGTTTGACCTGTTTTTATAGGAGAGGATAGTCTTTTCACTTTCCCGGTCGGGGTATCCCATACTAAGCTTGATTGCAAACCTGTCGAGCTGGCTTTCAGGAAGAGGGAAAGTCCCGTGGTATTCAAAGGGGTTTTGTGTGGCAATTACCATAAAGGGAAGGTCAAGTTCATACCTGCTGCCTTCCACAGTGACACTGGACTCGTTCATCGCTTCAAGCAAAGAGCTCTGCGTCTTGGGGGTAGTACGGTTAATCTCATCGGCAAGTATTATGTTTGCAAATATCGGCCCTTTTTTAAATACAAACTCCTTCTGGTTCTGATCATACACCGACACGCCGATAATATCAGACGGCAGTAGGTCACTTGTAAACTGTATCCTTTTGAAATTGAGATTAATTGAGTGCGCAAGTGTATGGGCGAGGGTCGTTTTACCCACACCGGGAATATCTTCAATCAGTACGTGCCCGTTTGAAAAGAGTGCACAGAGGCAGTTGTCTATTACCTCGTCTTTACCTTTAATATGCTTTTTAATGTTGCTTTTAAGAGATGCAATCTTGTCAGAAATTCCGGCAATACCGTTTAACTCTTTGTCCATTTCTACTTACCGTGGCATTTTTTATATTTCTTGCCGCTTCCGCACGGGCATGGGTCGTTTCTTCCAATTTTTTTACCACGCCTTACCGGCTGTTTAACTTCGTCGCCCTGGTCCTCACCCCTTCCGAGCACCATTTTTTCTTCTTCTTTTTTCCTCTTTTCTTCCATGCGCTGCATATCCACATCACTTACCGGCTGCACCTTAAAAAGTTTTTCGCAGGTCTCTTCATTGAATCTCGTTACAATAGAGGAAAACATATCAAACCCATCTTTTTTGTACTCATAAAGAGGGTCTTTCTGTGCATATCCCCTAAGGCCGATACCTTCCCTCAGATGGTCCATATTAAGGAGATGGTCCTTCCATAAATAATCAAGGGTCTGAAGCATTATATATCTTTCAACATGCCTCAATACATCTACTCCAATTTCAGACTCTTTATGTTCGTAATACTCTCGTGTCTTGGTTTTTAAAAACTCCGAAAGGCTTCCAAGTGTGAGGTCATCTGAAATCTCTTCACCAATTTCAAAATCAATATTAAATATCCTGTTTATTGCTTCCTTAAATTCTGCAAATTCTGTATCTGATTCGATATTTTCAGGTAGATAGTCCGTAATAATTTCGTCTATTAAAACATCTACAATACTGTAAAAGTGCTCTTTGAGGGTTTCCCCGCCTAATAGTATTTCTTTCCTGAGAGAATATACGGCGTCCCTCTGAGTATTTAATACATCGTCATATTCAAGCAGGTGTTTCCTTGTATCAAAGTTTCTGCCCTCTACTTTTTTCTGGGCATTTTCAATAGACTTTGAGATCATCTTATGCTCTATGGGCTCACCCTCTTCCCAGCCGAGTTTGTCCATTATCCCTGCGATTCTGTCAGAAGCAAAGATTCTCATCAAATCATCCTGGAGCGAGATAAAAAACCTCGAGTTTCCGGGATCTCCCTGCCTCCCCGACCTACCGCGCAGCTGGTTATCAATCCTTCGTGATTCATGCCTGCAGGTACCGATTATGTGGAGCCCGCCCTGGTCTATCACCCGGGTTTTTTCTGAATCACATATCTCCCTTGCTTCAGACATAGCCTCTTCGTACTGTTCACTTGTTGCTTCTTCTACACTTGCCCTGTGATCTTTTTTAAGGATATCTTTCACAAGAAAATCCGGGTTGCCGCCAAGCAGTATGTCAGTACCCCTTCCGGCCATGTTGGTTGCAATTGTGATAGCTCCGATTCTTCCGGCCTGGGCAATTACCTCGGCTTCTTTTGAATGCTGCTTTGCATTAAGGACATTATGTGAAAGTTTTTCTTTATCCAGGTATTTACTGATTAGCTCTGACTGTTCGATAGATGCAGTACCAACAAGTACGGGAACACCTTTTTCATTTAGCCCGCGTATGTCCTGGCATACTGCATTGTATTTTTCATCCTCGGTTTTATAAATAGCATCATTGTTGTCATCCCTTGTAAGAGGTTTATGAGTAGGGACCACGTTTACATCAAGTTTATAGATGTTTTTAAACTCCGCCGCCTCGGTATCTGCAGTACCTGTCATACCGGCCAGTTTCTTATACATCCTGAAATAGTTCTGAATAGTTATTGTTGCAAGAGTCTGATTTTCACTCTCTATATCAACATCTTCTTTTGCTTCAACAGCCTGGTGCAGTCCGTCGCTCCATCTCCTGCCCGGCATCAGCCTGCCTGTAAACTCATCCACGATAACGACCATCCCGTCCTTTATCATGTAGTCCACATCGATCTTAAACAGGTGATGGGCCCTCAGGGCCTGGTTTACATGGTGAAGCATCTCGAGGTTGGTCGGGTCGTATAAATTTGTTACGTTTAACAGTTTCTCAAGTTTTGATGTACCAATTTCAGAAAGGTTTACCTGCTTGGATTTTTCATCTATTGTAAAGTCTTCATCTAATTTTATACCCTTTACCACTTTATCAACATCGTAGTAAAGCTCGGTGGAACTTTCAGAAGGCCCTGAAATAATAAGAGGGGTCCTTGCCTCATCGATCAGGATACTGTCGACTTCATCAACAATAGCAAAAAAATGGTCCCTCTGTACATAGTCATCAAGGGAAAATTTCATATTGTCTCTCAGGTAATCAAACCCGAATTCGTTATTTGTCCCGTAAGATATATTGGCCCCGTATGCATCCTGGCGCGAACACGGGACAAGAGTGGTTTTAAAAGCCGAGAGTACGTCAAAGTTTTTCTCAGGCGGAAGTTCAAGGTCCACGTATTCACTGGGCCATACGGAAAGGTTATTTTCAATTGCTTCATTAGCCTTCTCGGGATTTTCCCATTCGACTGTATAGGATACGTCGTGGTTTATGACCCCGGTTTTTAGCCCGAGGAAATGATATATTGACCCCATCCAGGTTGCGTCCCTGGCTGCAAGGTAATCATTTACAGTTATCAGGTGGGCACCAAATCCTGTTATACCGTTTAGGTAGAGCGGGAGTGCCGCAACAAGTGTTTTACCCTCACCCGTCTTCATCTCGGCTATCCGTCCCTGGTGAAGTACCATTCCCCCGACAAGCTGGACATCAAAATGTCTCATTCCGAGCGTTCGCCTGCCGACTTCCCTTACTACGGCAAAGGCCTCAGGAAGTATACCGGCAACACTTTCCACGAGTGCGTTAAAGTACTTTTCATCCCGGAAATCGCCTTCAAATCCGACCTCTTTTTCTATGGTTTCCCTGAACTGCTCTGTCTTGTTTCTAAGGTCGGCATTCGGCAGTTTTATAATGTCAGATTCCAAAGAGTTGACCTCTACAGCAATATCACCAAACTTCTTTATCTCTCTTTCATTCTGCGATCCGACTATCTTCTTTAAAATAAACGATATCATCTTTATTAATACTCCGTTAATTGTAAAAACAGTGAATAGTATAAGGCTTAAATATGTTTATAACAGTTTAATAATGAAGAATTTTTTGACAAGGGGTTATTATCTTACGCGGCATTTAATTCTACGGAAACTACCTTGGATGCTACGGACTTACCGGCGGTAATACCAACAAGTGTATCCACGTCCATCATTGTCGATTTATTGTGGGTAATAATAACTACCTGCGAATCCTTGGATATTTCCTTAACAAGCTGGGCAAACCTCGCTGTATTGGTTTCATCAAGGGGTGCATCAATCTCGTCAAGAAGCAGGAACGGTACGGGCTTAACAAAACAGGCAGATATGATTAAAGCAATTGCGGACAACGCTTTTTCACCGCCGGAGAGCAGGTTAATAGACTGCATTTTTTTGCCCCCGGGCCTTACCATAACTTCAATACCCGTATTTAACAGGTCATCAGGGTCAGTTATCACAAGCTTACCCTCACCACCTGCAAAAAGTTTGCCTACAATGTCCTGAAACCTGTCATTTATCAGATCAAATGCTTCTTTAAACCTTGTAACAGATTCCTTATCCAGTTTATTAATTGCTTTTGTTAGTGAATCAAGTGCACTTTCAAGGTCTTCTGTCTGCTCCGTAAGGAAGTTAAATCTTTCATCGAGTTTTTTATACTCTTCAGGCGCCAGGAGATTTACAAGGCCGAAACTATCAACGCGTTTTTTCAGTCTATTGTACTCCCGGGTTGATTCATTCAGGTTAAAACTACCCTGGTCTGCTTCCCCAGCACTAATTTCAATCTCTTCTTCACCGGTTATTTTCTGCACCTGTTCATTTATATGGGTCACTTCAAGAGCAACTCCGTTAATCTTAATCTCAAGGGATGAGGAACTATCTTTTAATCTTATCAGTTCCTGGTCAAGATCTTCCACAGCCTGCCTGCTGTCAATTAAACTTTCTGCTGATTTTTCCCTTTTGCTCTTAATTTCCTGCAGCTCTTTTTCCTTAAACAGGAGCTGCTGTCCAAGTGTCTCCACCTGCTGCTTGGAGGACTGTCCGTTGCTGAGCAGTTCCTCTTTTTCTTTTTCCTTTATATTTATTTCTTCTTTTTCACTGATTATTTTATCTGAATGCCTTGTATCCCTTTCAAGCAGTTCGTTGATCTCTCTTTCAACAAGCCTTTCGGTTTCAACTATTGAGGCGGATTTAACTTTAAAACCCGTTATATCCTGTTCGATAAGTTTTTCCCTGTTTTCATAGTTCTTAACTATGTCTTCAAACTGGGTAAACCTTTTGTCCAGCTCTTCTTTTTCTTTCTCCAGATTGGAAAGTTTACTACTAAACTCCTCTACCTGATGAGATTTAGAGGTGATCTGTTCATCTACCGATCTTTTCTCGGACTCAATCCCTTCTCTTCTCTCTATATTTTCTTTAATGGACAGTTTAAGGTTCGAAATGTCCCGGTCAATCTCAACTGCTTTTAACTCTTTTTCACGCAGCACCCTGTCGAGGTTTTCAATTTCACTGCTGTTTTGCTGGATCTCTATACTAAGTGTATCAAGCCTTGTTTTATTGGAACTTACTTTTTCTTTAAGGTCCCCGGATAAAACCTCCAGGCTCTCAATTTCTCTTTTCCTTTCAAAAACACCGCCCGTTGTAAACCCGCCCGATATAGCGCCGTAACTGTCAACAAAACTACCGTCCATTGTTACTGCCGATACGCCGGTGCCGAGTTCGTCTCTCAATTTTATGGCTTCATCGAGGGTTGAAACTACATATGTTGATTCGAGGATTGAATCTATAAATTGCTTATCAATCTCCCTCACATTTACAAGGTCACTGATTTTTTTATAATTAGTATTTCCAGAAGCTTGCGGCCTGGGATAGTCCTTATTGGTTATTGGAAAGAAAGTGCCCCTCCCGGATGAAGAGTCCTTTAACAGGTCTATTGCAGATAAAGCGTCCCGGCTGTCCCTTACAACAACCCAGTTGGATCTTTCGCCCAACGCGGCTTCAAGTGCTTTTTCATAATTTTCCGGTACCTGGACAAAATCCGAGACAACCCCGAGTACTCCGTCAATCTTATTCTCAACAAGAAACTCCCTTACAGCCTCTGGAAGCCATTCGTATTTGGACTGAATATCATTAAGGACTTCAATTTTGGAAAGTGATTCGTTTAATTTTTCCCTGATAGCGTTATTTTCTTCCGTACCTTTTTCAAAAATCTGTTTGTTTGAAAGGTACGTACTGACCAGGGTGTCTTTATTTTGCTGGAAACTTCCTTTTTCATTCTGCAGCTGCTCAATCTCACTACTCAGGCTCTCCAGTCTTTCCGTATTTTTATTAATATTTATGGACTGGTTCTCAATTTCAGCTTCAAGCCGTAAACGCCTTGAGTTCAGCTCTTCAAGTTCCTTGTCTATACCAACCGCTGAACCTTTAATGGCGCTGTAGTTATTTAAAATTTCATAAAGTACTGATTTGGTATTATCCAGTTCATTCTTATTATTTGTGGATTCCAGGCGAAGATTTTCCAGGTCGTTTTCCAGGGCCTGGAGGTCAGTTTGAATGCTGTTTTTTTCTATTTCGTTACGTTCTAGATAGCTCCTTTTATTGGAAACTGTCTCCCTGATCTCATTTTTTTCGGATTCGATAGAGCCGATTTCTTTTTTGAGTTTATTAATATATTCATCAATGCCGGCAGACTCTTTTGTTACATACTCAAGGTATGAGTTCTTTTCATTAATTTCGGTCTTTACTGTGTAGATCTCATTTTCAAACCTGTTTATTTCTTCATTAAACCTGCTATTGGCAGACTCTGAGTCCCTTAATGCCTGGCTGCCCTGTTCCCTTTTACCGCTGAGTTCATTGATGGAAATACCGAGTTTGGATTTTTGAGCCTCAAGATTACTTTTTTCAGTTGTCAGTTTATTTAAGCGGTATCGAAGTATGTTTAATTCAAGGCCTTTCAGGTGTTCCGTGAGTTTTTTGTACTCATCGGCTTCCTCTGCCTGCCTGCTGAGGTTTTCCATCTGCCTCGAAACTTCGTTTGTCATATCAGAAACCCTGCTGAGGTTTTCCCTCGTAGACTCAATCCTGCTCTGGGTCTCTTTCCTTCTGGTTTTATACTTTACTACCCCTGCAACTTCTTCTATTAACCTTCTTTTTTCTTCCGGTTTTGCTGTAATAAACTCTTCGACCTTACCCTGGCCTATAATCGAGTAGCCCCTTGCCCCGGCCCCCGTATCGAGGAAAAGCTCCGCAATATCTTTGAGCCTGCATTTAACGCCGTTTATGGAATATTCACTCTCGCCGGAACGGTAAAACCTTCTTTTGATATTTACTTCTTCAAAGCCAATACCCGGCAGGTTCTCTACTACTAGTGTAACCTCTGCCATACCAAGTGGTTTTAAAACATCGGTCCCGTTTGCAATCAGCTCATCCATACTTTCGGCTCTAAGCATCCTGGGGTTTTGTTCACCGAGTACCCATCTCATCGCATCTATAATGTTGGACTTGCCGCAGCCATTAGGGCCAACGACAGCGTTTATGCCGTTGCTCAGCTCAAGTTTGGTTTTATTGTAGAAGGACTTAAATCCTATAAGTTCTAATGATTTAATACGCATAAGTTAAATTTAAGAAAATTTGTCTTCAAACTTCTCAAAATTAATAAAAGAACAATAAAACTTTTAATCATGGATACTAAAAGTTATTTCTTAAATAAACCTGACCAGAATTTTTTTTCAATTTTTTTGGTAGATCCTTTTGTACTGACATTTTTGCCTTTGCGGCTCTGTAAAAGCCTCAACTCCCTTTTTGCTTCAATATAATTGGGGTCTTTTTTAATTGCCTCGACATAATATTTTTCAGCACTGCCCAGGTTTTCGGAAAATTTATAGACAGAACCAAGGTAGTAATAGTTCTCTGCAAGATTCTCATCCATATCAATGGCAGATTTAAGCTCTTTCTTTACATCTTCAAAAACTACTTCTTTATCAGGGGCCCCCTGGTACTTTGCCCATGCATTGATACCAATATATGCGGACTCGTCCGGGTTTAACCCAATTGCTTCCTTAAATTTCTTTTCAGCTTCTTTAAAGTTTTTTTGCCGCAGCAGCATTTCGCCTTCCGCGTATATTATTTCGGCTTCATAAATAGAATTGGCCTGTTCCCTGAACTTGGTTAGTTCCTCTTTCTCGTCAAAGGTTTTCCTTTTATGTTCGTCGCTCAGAATTTCATACGCTTTAGTTACCTTAGTAAATATCCTTTCAGCCTTTATCCTTATATTTTCCGGGAAGTTCATATTGGCATCAGGGTGAAACTTTTTAATGGATTTAAAATATGCTTCTTTAACTTCATCGACAGAGGCATCCCTACGGATATTAAGTATTTTGTAATAGTCTTCTTCATCCTGTATATGTTCGTAAAAATTTACAATATCTTGTTCAGAATGCTGCTCTTCTTCATCAGAATCACTTTCTTCAAAAAGTTCTTCTTTCTTTAAAGGCTGCTCTTCATCCTGTCCGGAATCGGCAGAAGACGGTTCTTCTTTATTTTCAGATTCTAATTCAATACTCTTTTGCGTACCTTCATATGAATCCTGGAATGAATGATCATTAATATTTGGGTTAATTTCCAATTCATCTTCACCGCTGCTGTCCGGGTTCAATTCCACAAATTCCGTTGCATCCGGCTCTTCATCCATTGGTGTGTCGGCAGTTTCTATTGTTTTTTCGGACGTAATTTCAGGCTCCGGATTTATATTGGCCTCTTCGGCCTTTTCTTCCCTGATCTCATCCTGGTTAACTTCAAGCTTTTCTCTTTCAGCAGTTGCCTCAAGTTCATCATCCAGGAGAAGCACCTCCCCGGTCGGATCTGTAAGTTCGCTCTCACGTACGGTGTAGTTGGAATTTATGGGGTCGGGAAACGGGTTCATTACTGAAAATTTCCTGAATTCATCTATCAGGAAGTCATTTATTTTTATATTTTCAATATCTATCCTGCCGTACAGGCCGAGGAGTAAAATTACCCTGATTATATCGTCCTTTTTAAACTGCCCCGTGGACTCTATTTCACTTAGTGGTTTATTCTGGCCAAGCAGCTGCACAAGCCTGAGCTCTTTCGGGCCAAGTCCGAGGCCTGATATCTCTTCCTGCAAATTATCTTTAATCACTATTTTAAGTAGGCCAAAGTTTGTATCGGTAGCATTTACGTACCTGCTGAAACCCTCATGTATTAATTCCGAAGAGCTTGCCTTCGAATAAAACAGGTCGTTTCTTATCTCACCGTTAACGGTAAATTTAAATTCACCTTCAAGATACAGGAACGACTCAAGGATCTTCTCCCTTAACTGGGAATCCAGGTATTCATTAAGTTCATGCGGAGTGATCATGCCGAGGCTAACAAGGATTTCACCTATTCTCTTATCCTTATCTTTTTTAATTTCCTCTACAGCACGGTCGTACTGGTATTTTGTAATCTTGTTTCTATTTAAAAGGATTTTTCCAAGCAGGGTTTCACTACTTCCGCCGGCAGCAAAATAGGGATTGCCCTGGTCGATAAAAATAGAAATATCGTATTTGGAGTTGATGTCTAAAACACCGGTTAGCCTGCTGTTTTGCAGTTGAACCAACAGGTAGGGGATTGATGTTTTATTTAATTGTCCGCTAAATGAGTTATTATTTTGCGATTCCAAGTTTGCCCTATTCACAGTATAAATATAAAACTTTTTTATAAACTATAGTATAAATTTTAAATTAGATCATTCCGATTAAAAAATTTCCCCAATAAATACTGTTTTTCACCTGTTTCAGAGGGTTTTTAATTACATAAAGATTCTAATTATTTGAACTAATCAGGTTAGGGTTTGGCACAATTTCAGACTTGTTCCTGATATCATCTATCCATGCAGAAAGAAGTTCACCCCTCTGCCTCGATAATTGCTGGTTCATTATTGTGTCTTTTTCCCTTTCAAACTCTTCCTTACTTACATTTTTTCTTTCCTTCAAAGAGATAATGTAAAAACTGTCACCTGATTTATAGATTTTTTTAGCAGTTGGGTTTGCCTTTGTTAGCAAAAATGCGTCCAGCTTCAGATCTTCAATATTAAGCTCGGCAGGGGCTTTTGCCCTTGCAAACAGGCCCGACTCCTTAACATCGAGGTTAAATGAATCTGAAAGGTTTCTAAATGATGTTGAGCTGTTGCCCAGGAGTTTCTTTAATGATTCATCAGCCGCGATCTTTGCAGCTTCAGAGCCCTTTGATTTTTTAAGTGATGCTGTAATTTCTTCATTCGCATCATCAAGAGATTTTTGTGACTGTTCCTTAATTTCTGTCACTTCAAACACCCAGAGGTCACCTCGGTAATTATAAGCAGACACTTCATTTGCCTTTAAAGTGAATGCTTTATTCCTGAGTTCAATAGGAAAAACTTCGGTCTCCTGTGTTGCGGTAAAGTATTCCGAAGGTGTTGCAGCAGATAGTGAGTTCTCTGCAACCAGTTTATCAAGAGGGTCTAACACATCACTTCTTGTAACGGTATTTACAAAATTATCATAAATACTGCCCACTCTTTTTACTCTAAGGTTCTTAACAATCTCATCTTTTGCATCAGCCAGGGGTTTTATATTTCCCTCGTCATCTTTAAACTCATCGCTGTAAGAGCTGTAGTAGGAGTTAACCTCGTCGTCTGAAATTTCTATATTTTTTTCAAAATCAGCCTGGTTTACCTTTATATAGTTAATCTTTCTTTCCTCGTCAGTAAGGAACTGGTTTTTATTATTTTCATAATACTCCGAAATCTCACCTTCACTAATAGTTGCGGAATCCGAGAATTTATCAGGCTGAAACGAGATGTAATAAAGGTTTATATTTTCGTTTTCAACTTTATAGAGGTTATAAAGCTGGTCATCTGTAATTTTTGCTGAGTTATTAATAAGCTCTACAACTTTTTGTACAAGAAGTTCTTCCTTATACCCTTTTTCAAAATCCCCCACGCTCATATTTAATGCCTGGCGGATAAGGTTCCTGTAATTATCAAGCCCTATGAATTTTCCGTCTTGCTGAAAAGAAGGGTTGGTTCTTATGGATTCGCTCAGCTCGTCATCCGATACTGAAAACCCGACTTCCTGGGCTTTTTGTGCAAGTAGTTTTGCCTCAACCAGCTGCTGAAGTGCACGGACATTAAAGAACTGCATAGCTTCCGGAGGAATGTTCTGAAGGCCCTCGCCAAACTGTTTGTAAAGGTTTTCCCTTACGTTATAAAACTGTACAAGCGGTATCTTCTCGCCGTTTACCTCGGCAGCAGTTCCCGTTGACACTCCGGTATTCGTAAGGTTAATAACCCCGAAATATCCGAATCCGAGTATAAATGAGAGCGCTATAAGTGCCAGTATTGTCCTGTTTAACCAGCTTGTGTTATCCCTAAAGAATTCAAGACCCATATTTTTCCTCTTTTATTAATTAATAGGACAAATCTATATTATGTTTGGAAAGTTTCAAGCAAAAGAAATCTTTAATATTTTTGCCCCCTGGTTTATAAAACTTTACTATCACCTGTTAGATGAGTAAATTTCACCAAAATTTATTTTTGATCCGGGATATTATATGATCACAGCTTTGGGCGGCGGGGTTGGAGCTGCCAAGTTTTTAAAAGGGCTTACTAAGTTGGTTCCTTACGAAGAACTTACTTTAATAATAAATACAGCCGACGACATTGAACTGTACGGTTTTAATATCTCGCCTGACATTGATACCATTATTTACAGGCTTTCGGATAATATAGATACCGTTAAAGGGTGGGGACTTAAGGGCGACAGCCTGAATGTCCTTACTTCGCTTTCCGGTTTTGGTATTGAGACCTGGTTTGGACTCGGTGACAGGGATTTTGCAACCCAGGTATTTAAAAAACAGCTGTCACTTTCAGGCAGGACCAAATCCGAAATAACCAAACTTACCGCTTCAACATTCGGACTATGGAATTTAAACATTCTCCCAATGTCTGATGAGTCTGTGGAAACATGGATTAAAACAACCGAAGGGGAAATGCATTTCCAGGAATACTATATCAAGCAGGGAATGGAGCCTGAGGTAACGGGCATTAATCTTCGCGGGATTAAACAAGCTAAGCCTTCCCCCGGGGTACTCGAAGCACTGGCTGAATCAGAGCTTATTATTATATGCCCCAGTAATCCGATAATAAGTATAGGGCCGATTTTGGATGTAAATGGTATCAGGGAAGCAATTGTTAACAGCCCGGCAAAGGTTGTGGCAATCAGCCCGCTGATCGGCGGCAAACCTCTCAAGGGCCCGGCTGACAAGTTAATGAGAGGACTCGGGCTTGAAGCCTCCTCATCCGAGATAGCAAACCTATACAAAGATTTTCTTAATGTAATGGTCCTTGATGATTCTGATTCGGGAGAGGTCGATAAGATCAATTCACTTGGTATAAAGACTTTTGTTACGGATACGATTATGACGGATGATGAAAAATCCAGGACACTTTCAGAAAAGATATTAAACTACCTGGCAGGCTAATACTGCAGATTATTTATTTGCTTCTTCTGGTTCCGGTGTATAGGGGATCATACTATAAAAGTAGAACTGTGGAATAGAAACAGGCTCCTCGTCCATACAGCTTGTCTTGACCTTTATAGCACTGTTCATTACAAAGGAGTTTACGCTGTATACAAGGTTGACTTTTTTGACCAGAAACTCAACAGTAGTATGTTCGTACCTGTCTTTTTCATACACCCACTCTATTTCATCTATTCGGGGAATAATGCCCAGCTGCTTCCTCAGAAAATATTCAGAGACCTGGGCAGCCTGTTGAAAACAGCATCTCCCCCTGAAGTTATCAAGCGAAATCTCTCCTTTTAAATGCGTATCGGCGATTTCAGAAACATTTTCAGGGCTTACCCTCCCGTAATATATTCCCTCGGGCAGCATAACCATGTTTGCCGAAAATCTGTGCGATCCCACGTGAGTTGATTTCCAGACGGAAAAGTTACTGTTTTTATCAAGTTCATTAAACACTGGTACACCGTACTTACCGCAGCAGCTGTCATATGCACCGTGCGTGCAGATGATTGCAATCTTTTCATCTGTCAACGAGTTACTGATATCACCTTTTTCTATAAGGCCGATTAAATCCAGCTCGAGCAGTTCTTCGTATTTATCAAACTGAAAATGGTAGGATTTTGGCTCAAACTCGGTGGAATTAATATAGTAAAAGTTAATTGGGCCGTCAGAATGAAGCTCTCTTTGTATAAGCTGAAGCCGTGAATTTTCTAATGAATTAAGGCACTTATTTATTTCGTCTTTAACAGATTCGGGAATACTGCTCTTTTCAAGTGCATCTTTTTCCCAGTGCTCCGGGTATTCAAGCAGTAGCCAGTGGTCCACCTTGGGCACAGTACCATAGAGGTGTTCATTGGCATCTGACGAAGAGTCTTTACAGCATATATTTTCGGGCATAATGGGGGATTAATATACTACAACTAAGGTAGATATCTAATTCACTTTTGCACTTAAAGGAAAAAATTTATTTTAAAACGGCCTTGCAATGAATACCGTTAAGAAAAAATGATTTTAAATCGTTAAGAAACGTAAAGGGGTTGTGGCGGGATTTTACGTTTTAGATCTAAAATTGTTTTTTTAGTGTATGAATTGCTCAGCCTTGATCTTTCTTTTGCTTCGTTTTCTTTATATCAAGATAAAGAAAATGAAGAATTTCTAATTAATTTACTTTGTTTATTTCTCTATGTTCTTTGTCATGAAACAAAACTGACCTAGATAGTTATTGCTTAGTCTAAATATAGATTTAAAACAATTTCTATGCACGTTCGTTTTTTGTACCATAGCTATTGGCCATTCTAAAAATCCTAAAATCAAAATCCCCTCCCCGTTCAGACGAAAGGAATGTAAATCATGGAATATTAAAAAACGGCATTACAAAAAATACGTAAAAAAAATTAATTTTTTTAGCGTTAAGAATGGCTTTAGGGATGGGGCGGAATTAAAGACATTTAGTTAAAATATTTAATTTTTAGTATCTTTTTGTTTAGCCTTGATCTTTCTTTTGCTTCGTTTTCTTTGTATCAAGATAAAGAAAATGAAGAAACAGATTTCTCTCAGTTGATAATTGCAAATGTGGGATAAATCATCTAAAAATAATTTTAAAAATTCTTCTGAAGCTTTAGTTGTATATTGCAAAAATTAGGCTCAAAATGACAGATTCTGGATTCCCGATCATAGTCGGGAATAACAAAATCAAAATCCCAACACCACAATTCCCTCCCCCTTACAGGGGGAGGGTCAGGGTGGGGGTAACGTATAAAAACTCATTGAACTTTTAAAAATTCCTTTATCATTCATATTTACTATGCTAGTTTATAAAACTAGTTATTTCTAATCCGGAGGGTGTCTTAAATGTTACTAAACAACAGTTTCAGATTTCTTATTATAGGAATTATATTTTCTACTTTTTTACCCGTTTCACTACTATCTATCAGTGCCAATGCTGCTTTCCAGGACTCTCAGTATATTACACCGGATGGTAAATCCGTCTCAGCCCGTGACATTGATGAAATCAAAGTTAAGAGGACTCTTGAGAACAAGCTTGTTGCCGAAAAGCTTATGGGGCACGGCCTTACAAAAGACCAGGTCATTGAGAAAATGGACAAGATGAGTGACGGGGAAGTTCACCAGATTGCTTCGTTATCTGACAAAATCCCAGCAGGTGGTGATGGTGGCGTCGGGATAATAATTGGCGTACTTGTTATTGTTGCCCTTGTTCTCGTTATTTTATACCTGTATAAACGAGTTTAGAAATTTTTACCGGGAAGTAATGCAACACAAAGCCATAACACTCTTATTATTACTTTTTATTTCCCCGGTATTTTTAAGCTGTACAAAAACTGATATTAATCCGGACGGTTCACTAAGTAATTCAACAGTGATCTCAGGCGTTCCGTTTGTAAAACAGAAATACCAGCTCTGCGGCCCTGCTGCATTAACTTCAGTATTAACGTACTACGGCAGTCAAACAAACCAGGAAGAAATTGCCAGGATTGTTTATACACCCGAACTTAACGGGTCGTTGATTTCAGACATGAAGCACTACGCCGTAGAAAAAGGATTTTCTGCAGTAACAAAAAATGGCGACTTGCAGGCACTAACAGCTCTTATTGATGAAAACAAACCTGTCATCCTGCTTGTTGACCGCGGAAAGCTGGGAGTCCCACTTCAGCACTACTACGTCGTATATGGATATAACCCGGAAAACAATATTTTTATAACTCACGACGGTAAAAATGAAGGGGTACAAATCAGCTACACAAAGCTTGATAAACAGTGGAAAAAAATGAACAGGCTTATGCTGGTAATAGATAATGAAGATTAAATCCATAACAGTATTTTTATTAATACTGTCCTTTTCCCTAAACATTAGCTGCGCTCATATTTCAGCAGTATTAAATTATGAAGACCCCTTAACTGCTGAAGAGCACAACAACCTCGGAGTTGCATATGAAAAGGAAGAAAAGTACAAACTTGCTGTAAAGGAATATAAACTGGCTTCCAAAAAAGATGAAGCGCTTGTTACCCCTCTCATTAACATAGGTAATGTTTATTTTAAACAGGGCAAATTTAAAAATGCTGAAGAGTACTACCTTAAAGCACTGAAAAAAGATGATAACAACGTTCTTGCTGCAAATAACCTCGGTAATGTTTACCTCGAAACCGGTAAGGACTACGATAAGGGTATTGAAATACTAATTAATACCCTGCCACCACCCGAAATCGCCCCTGCTTATGCACTTGATACCCTTGCAATGCTCTATGCCCAATCAGGCAGTGATGAAAAAGCAGTCGAGTTATTGCTTATCGCCTGCACACGGGCCGAAGGGGACGAAGAGATAAAGTCTGAGATTAGTTTGCATCTAAAAGAAATGGGAGAATTCGAGTGTTCAAAGTAGTACAATGAAAATTTGCCAACTATTTAAGTTTGTTTATTACTATAAGTTCTTTGTCATGAAATAGAATTACGGGAAAGAGTATTTACAACTGATGAACTGAATTTAAATTTTTATTTAGAAGAAAGTGTTGTACCGAGATAATTGAAGCTAATCCTAAATATAGATTTAAAACAACTTTTATGTACGTTCGTTTTATGTGCCATAGCTATAATCTTTTTTTCTTAACGTTATTCATTGCAGGCCGTTAAAAGTCCTATGTCATTCCCGATATACTTATGTCATTGCGAGCGAAGCGCGGCAATCCCTTGCCTGTCCTGAGCCTGTAGAAGGGTCAATCCCGTGAAAACGGGAATCCAGAAAATGTACCACTATTCTATCAGCACCTCATTAATCTTATAAATATCAGGCTTCTCACCATTAATCCCTATATTAAGGTAAAGATAATTATTATTCGGATTATTTGATCTCATATTGATCTGGTAATACCAGTAAATACAGTTGCTGTAGTTATACTTATTAAGCCCGACAGACTCAATTGTCCAGTTGGCCTCCACATCAATCTTTTTTGTAAGCCCTTTTGCAGTCTTAATTATCTGACCAAAACCAACCGGAAAATCGCCGCTTTCAATCTCAAAATTCTTACTTTCGGACATTTTTGAAAAAGGCAGTATCGTTTTAAAAGCAACTCCGCCATAATTAAAGTTAGAGTTTATCCCCTGCGTGGAACTGTTTACCTGGCAGGCAACAGCCGGCAGTCCGGAAAATACTACTAAAGCTGCGATTAATAAAATTCTCATATCAAACCCCCTGTTTATTTCAAAAATTATGAATCTTTAATTTTTGTTAAGTTTAGTATTAGTACGCATGGGAGTTTCAATAGTTTTATTTTAGTCTTTTTTATTCCTTTATTTAAACTTGCACAATTAAATAAAAGGTTATAATTATACAAATAATTTTTGTAAGAGAATTGGGATGATTCTCCAGGGGGGTTTTAATGTATCGCACTCTTAAAAAGGGTTTTCTATTAACTGTATTTATATTAATTTTTGCATTATTTTCTTATACTCAAAATGCACATTCTCAGCCGGGATCTGTAACATTCGGCTCTGGTGCCGGGCAGTTTAATACAACATTAGTAAATGCCGGAAATATTGTCGGCACGGTCATAGACGGCCCATTCGGCGGTGTTGGCACTTCAACAAACGGTGTAATAATTAACCCCGTAGTATTTTCAGCCGGCCCCAACCCTCCTACAGAACCTGCTCCTCATTCTGCCCTTGGCGGCTTTTATTTTACTGATTTTTTCAGTGCCGGTGGTATTGGGGGTGAAAACAACCTTCAGCTTATGGGTATGACGGCAAGCTCTGCTGCTAATTCCAATTGTACGGAAACATTGGCAATTCAGATTTTTTTTGATCCTCCTGTAGAGAACCTGACTTTTACACTTGTAGATATTGATTCTGGAAATGCCTTAAGCCCTCCAAGCTTCTGGCACGACCTTGTAGTAGTACAGGCTAATGGAGGCACGGTCTTTCCGGATAGCGCTGTGACCGGCGGTGCCAATGTTGTACCGATAGCTGCTGGTGCAATTCCTGCAGGCACATGCAGCCTCCCAGGCGGTGCAATCTGCCCGGGTGCAAATGCCTGTCATGAAGGTGTTGGCAATACAACCGGAAATAGTACGGCCTCAAATGTTACATATACATTCAACTCAACAGCAATAAGTGAACTTACAATTGCCTACACAGCTGCTGATATCGGTAACGCTACTGTAGGTGCAATGTTCATCGGCCTTGGCCCCATGAGCTGGACCGACACTCTACCCGTAACATTAAGCTCCTTTAATAGTAGCTACGGAGAAGGCGGAGTGGTGGTGGACTGGAGCACTTCAACAGAAACAATAAATATTGGATTTAATATCTACGCCCATATAGACGGCGAGCGTGTAATAATAAACGATCAGATGATTGAGAGCCACATGGGCGATAGTGTAGAGCCCCAGTTCTACGAAAAAGCAGTAAGTGTGCCTGAAGGTGCTACCGAGCTTAGTATCTCTTCAGTAGATATATACGGACACGAAGAGTACTTTGGCCCCTACGAGATAGGCGCAAGCTACGGTAAGGAGCCTGTGGCAAAAAAAATAGAATGGAAAAAAATAAGAGAGCAATACAATCAAAAAATGGCCGGCAACGGGTTTGAAATAAGAGCCGGTAAGATGAGGGCCGGCGCCCCCGAAGAGCAAGGCTTAGTATCAAGCCTTATTGCAAGAGTGGGAGTAGGAGACTCTCCTGTGTGTAACGTAGCTGTAGATACGGAAGGGATGTACAGACTAAGGCAGCGTGACCTACGATCTGCAGGATGTAACTTTAAGGGTGAGGATATAGACGATATAGCCGTAACCTTTAAGGGAGAGCCCGTATCCAGAAGAATTCACAGTAACACCGGCAAGATAAAAGGCGGAACTAATATATTCTTTTATGCAGATACCCCAAGCGGCAGGGACTACTTATATACTACAGAAAACGTATACCAGGTAAGTATAGACCCGGATCTTGCAGATATACACGAGGATGTGGCTAAACCAAAGAATAATGAACTAAGCGGCCTTGAGCGAAGCTACATGCATGAAGTAAATGTAGATATAAATAACACCTATAACTTCACAACCCCATACGGAGAAGTAGATGAGTTTGACCCGTGGTCAGAACAAAACATGTCCGCAATGGCTAATACAACAAGCACCTATAGCTATGAAATACCCGTACTAAGTGACGTAGATACCACAAGGGAAGGGAAGATAAAGACAAGACTCATTGCGGTAACAGACTTTCCTGATGAGGCAGTAGACCATAAGGTGATACTAAACCTTAACAGCGGAGCTGATAAGGGGCCCTTTACCCAGGAAGGAAGAGCAAACTGGTATATAGAAACCCCTGTAGAGGGAAGTGACTTTGCGGCTGGAGTAAGCAGCCTTGATATGACCATTGGCGGACTTCCCGTATTTGATTTTATGAGAACTGATTCCTACGGGCTTATGTACTGGAGGCCAACTGCATCAATAGATGATGTGCTAAGCTTTACGGAATATGAAGAAGCAGCGGGCTACAGCGCAACCGGCTACAGCGTAAAGAACGTGCAGGTTTACGGTGAGAAGGACGGCCAGCTGTATAAACTAAAAACAAAAAAGAGAAATGAGGGCGGAAAGTACACCGTATCTTTTAAGAGCCTGGGAGAGGGCTCAAGGTACTGGGTAAGCCCAACCTCGCAGTTTAATGAAGGGGACGTAACAAAAGCAGATGCCGGTGATATAAAGAGCGGAAGCGCAGATGTACTGATACTTACCCACCCGGCCCTTACCGGAGCAGAACTTGATGCATACGAGTCCTACGTAAGTAATGAAGGTTATACAACAAAGGTGGCAAACGTGCTTAACGTATACGACGGTTTTGGATACGGCATGCCTACCCCCGATGCAATAAGAAGTTACTTGGAATATGCAAAAGACAATTTAAATGTAGAGTACGTAGCAATAGTTGGGGGAACAACCACTGAGTATCCGGACCCCGCGGTAATGGAATCAATCCAGTACGTGCCAACGCAGTTTGAACTCACACAGGAGATTATAAACTTTACCCCTTGTGACGGGTGTATGGCAGACTTTAACGAAGACTTTGTACCGGAGCTTAAGATCTTCAGAATACCGTCACGGCAGGTAAGTGATACGGGGGCAGTAGCTACAAAATCAGTTAACTATGACCCCGAGGCAACAGCTCTACTGCTTGCAGACCGAAGTCAGGAACAAAACTTCGGCGCTCAGCTTGATGCAGTATCAGCCAAGCTAGGCGGCTATGATCAAATGAAGTACTACCTAAGTGATATAATGGCAGAAAACAGTGTGAATTTAGCAGATGCAGTGTGCATAGCTCAGCAGGGAGCATCGTGTCCTGCGTGTCCATCCGGCGAACCTTGTGAATCAATGACAGGGTTTATAGAGCAGATAAATGATAACAACAAAAGGCTTATAATGTATAACGGGCACTCAAGTGTACTTGGGTGGACGTTTAACAGTCTGTTTACAAACATAGAGGCCGAGAACTTAACAAACACGGAGCCCACAGTGGTAATCCCAATGGCATGCTACACAACTTACTATGAGCACCCGGGGACAGTCTCCCTTGCAGACCAGCTGCTGTTTAACCAAACAGGCGGCTCAGTAGCAGTATCGGGAGCAGCGACCTTAAGCAGCCTTGGAGATAACGGGGTGTTTGCAGGCAGCATACTGGATAAGATGTGTGATGGGCAGACCACTCTTGCTGAGGCAGTGTATGAGACTAAGCAGGAAAACCCAGCCCTTACGAACCAGGTGATAAACTGGGACCTACTGGGTAACGGCTTTGTTACTATTGCTGAGTGTGAGGAGCCCGTTGTGGAACCGCCTTCGGATGAGCTATCGACAAATGATGAGATTGAATAGCTCTATGGCAAAGTGCAAGTAAGGCTAAATAGGCTGCAAGAAATAGTTATTTCGAAAAATGTTAACACTTATGCAATTTGCTAATGTTTTGACAAGACTTTACCCATAGGACAAAACAGCTCTATGGCAAAGTGCAATTAAGGCTAAATAGGCTGCAAGAAATAGTTATTTCGAAAAATGTTAACACTTATGCAATTTGCTAATGTTTTGACAAGACTTTGCCCATAGGACGAAACAGCTCTATGCCAATAATTGTCACTTTTTCTTATAATTCACAATTAATTAACAGAATTATAATAAAAAATATAAATATTAGTCAATAATTAGAAGGGTATACCACTTTCTTACTTGCACACATCTTGTGGCATGATACTTTCATATTATATAATTGAATATGTGTTCAATTTAGAACATGGTACTGGGCGGGAGAAAAGGATGTTTAATACTTTTCCTAAATACTGTCTATTTGAAGTATGGATGGTGTTGCAGTAAAAAAGATTTAGAATTATATATAGAAACACTGGGGAAGGGTCAAATTCTTCGAACAGATACTGGGACTGGTCGTTATTTGATTCTTATTATTTATATAACTACTTTTGGGTAGTTGATCCTTTCCATTATTAAGTACGGCTATAAACAAATTATAATTATACTTTAAGGGAGGGAGAAAGGATGATTAACACTTTTCCTAAAATAAGCACAGTATTGTGCACTACTTTTGTATTTCTTTTCTTAATATCAATAACTGCATACTCACAGCCGCTTTGTAACGGGCAGGTTGCTACTATTGTGGGTACTGAAAATGACGATAACCTCGTGGGTACTTCAAGCGCTGATGTAATAGTCGGCCTCGGCGGTAACGACACTATAAGAGGAAGGGGCGGAAGGGACATTATCTGCGGCGGCCCCGGCAATGATAGTATCAATGGCGGTGGCGGTGGCGACACCATCTTCGGGGAAGATGACGATGACAGCATAACCGGTGGTGGTGGAAATGATTTGCTTGACGGAGGTTTAGGAAACAACGGTCTTGATGGCAGTAGAGGAAGGAATGATATATGTTTGAATGGTATCACTAATGCGAACTGCGAAACAGTTTCAACCTCAGTAGTATCTGCGGCGGCTGTTGGAGGAGGCGGTTCATTAATAAATGTGACACTGCTTGCCATGGGCCACGCAACATGTGTCGAAGGCGGTACACAGATAGATGCAGGACTTGATAACGGTGACGGGGGAGAAACCCCTGATGACGGAATACTTGGCACCGGGGAAATAGATGAAACAAGTTTTGCTTGTGATGGAAATAAACTATTGGTAGAAAGTGCAAACCAGGGAAGCCCAGACATACTCTGTGGAACCAGTACTGAAGTTAACGCTGGTCTTGATAATGGTGACAACGGAGAGATTGCAGGAGACGGTATTCTAGGGCCGGGTGAGATAGACAACCAGTTTTTTGTTTGTGATGGAAACGATGGATTACAAGGCCCGCAGGGTGCTCAGGGACCAGAGGGTCCTCAAGGGACCCAGGGTACTCAGGGAATACAGGGATTAATTGGTCTGACAGGACCGGCTGGGCCGGCTGGGCCTCAGGGTCCTACAGGAGCCACTGGACAAGATGGCACTGATGGGCAGGACGGTACTGATGGATCAAATCGACATATTTTTGCTACAAATATTCCAAATTCTCCTCAATGTAATGGTAATTCTGCATTAGGTATTCAATCATGCCTTGATTCAAATAATGATAATTTATGTGACGGTCCTTTTTTTCAAATAGGGATTATTTGTCAGGGAACACAGGGTCCTCAGGGACCACAAGGCCCCGCAGGAAATGGCATTGCGCAGGTACCATTTACAGTGAATACATTTGGTAGTTGTAACGGAAATTCTACTTGTAGTTTGTTTGTGACTGATACAGGTAATAATCTCAATACTCGTAGAGTAGTTTCTGGTTCATGTGGAGATGCAGGGTCTGATAATGTCAGGGTTGTTTTCGCTGGTTGGGCTAATGATATATATAGTTGCGTCGTAAGAAATACTGGTAATTCGGGTGCCGTTATTACATTAAACCGTAGATTTATACCAATTCAATAATAAGTAATTACTTTTAATATAAGTTTATGAAAAATAAAAAGATAGTATAACAAATTTATCAATCAAAGGAGCAACAAAATGTTGAGATTATCAATTATATTACTTTTAAACTTTTCGATATTAACAATTTTTACCGTAGGAGAACTCGTAGCAGGAGATATATATTTGTGTGTTGATGTTGAAAATGAGACTATTATTACCATGGATAAAAGAGGACTTTGCAACAACGATGAAAGGGAATTTGGTTTAATGGGATTAAGTGATGAAGAGACTGAAGGGATGTATCCTGTTGCCGAATTTTTACCTGACGAAGATTGTAAAACTGCAGACACTAAACTAGTCAAACTGGGATTCGACAACGATGGTGACAACGTACTCGATGAAGAAGAGTTGTGGGCAATCTCCAGTGAATGCCCGATAGAAAGTTCTGACAATGGTGAATAAAATGAAATATAAGATTAAGTATTCTAAAGAAAATACAAAATCAACTTTAATAACATCTGTATTTATCTTTTTTGTGTTTTTTACAAATCTGACATTTGGTAGCTCTCTTGTAGAAGTTACTAATCTTAATATTGGTCATGCTACATGTACCGAAGGCGGCACTCAAATAGATTCTGGCCATGATAACGGAGATGGAGGTGAGTCTGCAGATGATGGTATTTTAGGGCCAGGCGAAATAGATCAAACCAGTTTTTCCTGCAATAGTAACCAATTGCTAATTGACCCTCCAACACCATTTAGCTGTACAACAACGACAACAGTCAATACGGGACTTGATAACGGTGATGGTACTGGAAGCATTGCTGGAAATGGCATACTCGAGGCAGGTGAGATAGACAACCAATTCCAGTTATGTGATGGTAGTGAGGGAATTCAGGGTACGGCAGGAGTTCAGGGGCCGCAGGGGCTTACAGGGCCATCCGGATCCCAGGGATTGCAGGGGCCAATTGGTTTAACCGGGCCTCAAGGACTACAAGGGCCTACTGGGCCGGTTGGAGACACTGGTGAGGCAGGTGATAACGGACTAGATGGCTCAAATGGAGCAGATGCATTAAATCGACGTATTTTTGCTACAAATATTCTCAATCCTCCTCAATGTAATGGTACTAGTGGATTAGGCATTCAATCATGCGTGGATTCAAATAGTGATGGTTTGTGTGACGGACCTTTTTTTCAAGTAGGAATTGTATGTGAGGGTGCACAAGGCCCTCAAGGACCTCAGGGGCCGGCATCTATGGGTACACCACAGATTCCGTATACATTAACTTCTACTTCAACATGTCCTGGATTTAACTATTGTCCTTTTACATTCATCAGTTGTTTCCCGACTTCATCAAATAGAATGATCAGCGCTTCATGTGGAGATGCGGGGTCTGATAATGTCAGGGTTGTTTTTAGTGGTTGGATTGGTGATCAATACCGGTGTGGAGTTCGTAATTTAGGTGAATCAGGTGCCGTTATTACATTAAATATTCGGTGTCTTCCTATCAATTAAGGATAATTGATAACCGGCAGAGATTGTTTCTATGACAGGGGCCTGTAGTCCAGCCGATCAGCCGGAGTAAGTAGTTTTAAATATTAAAAACAATACTCATCAGATCAGTCTTCCAGGTTGCCGGGCAGATAAAAAGAGTTAGAATTATTATATAAACACTGGGGAAGGGTCAAATTCTTCGGACAGGTACTGGGACTGGTCGTTATTTGATTCTTAAAACTTGAAAAGCTACTTGTTAGCTGATCCTTTTCCTAAACAGAGTAGGACAATTAAAATGGCGAATAGTATTCAGATGTAATTTGAATAATTGCTCAATATTGCGGCTGCTCATTAAATACTGCTTTCAGGGAGAATCAGGATGATTGTTTTTTCAAGAAAAATTATTTCTACCATAATACTTTCACTTTTCTTTTCATTTTTACTTACACCTTTTTCCGAGGGAGCAGTTAAGCATTTATTAACCATTCCCGATTTCCACTTTGTTTCAATAAACAGGGTTGCGGTTGATAGTGCAGGGAATGTTTATATAACAGACACCAGGAACTTTGTTTCAGTATTTGAGCCTGACGGTATGGGTGGATTCCAGTTAAAGACAAAATTCGGCTCGTTCGGTAACGGAGACGGGGAGTTTGATGATCCAAGGGGTATCGGGGTAGACAACTCCGGTAATATACATGTCCTGGATAATGATGCTGAACACATTCAGGTATTTGATCCGGATATGATGGGAGGATTTCAGTTTGATTTCAAGTTTGGCTCTGGTGGGAGTGATATGGAGGGCTTATTATCTAGTCCTGAAGACCTTGCATTAGACAGTTCAGGAAACATTTACATAACTGACCGTCAAAACGGCAGAATCCAGGTTTTTAATTCTTCCGGCATATTTCAGTTTATGATTGGCGGATCAGTAAATATGACAGACATGACAAATATCTGCCCGAATAACCCGGGTGATGTCTGCCGAGATGGGTCCAGTGGTAATGCAGATGGCCAGTTTATTAGTCCCTTCGGAGTCGCGGTAGACAGTTCTTCAAATATATATGTAGCCGATACTAACAACAACCGCATACAGGTTTTTAATTCGGCCGGAGTACATCAATTAAGCTTCGGTTCCAGCGGTAGTGCTGATGGACGGTTTGACGCACCAAGGGGAGTAGCGGTAGACAATTTAGGAAACATATATGTTGCAGATACTCGCAATGACCGTATCCAGGTGTTTAATTCGGCTGGAACACACCAGCTTAGCTTCGGCAGTCGAGGATCACTGGATGGCGAATTTACTGGCCCTGAAGGAATAGCCGTAGATAACAGCAGGATATTTGTTACTGATACAATAATTGAGCGGGTGCAGGTTTTTGATTTGTCAGGCAATCACCAGGTAAACATTAGCCCCGGTGCCGGCGCAGAAGGCCATTTCAACAGTATAGCCAAAATCGATGTTGATAACAGCAAAAACATATATGCAGTCGATGGCCGTAATTTCCGTATCCAGGTATTAAATTCTATAGGAGAACATCAATTTAGCTTCGGTAGTTTTGGTAATATGGACGGCGAATTCGGAAGGCCTGTAGGAATTGCTGTAGACAGTGCCGGAAAAATTTATGTCACTGACATTGGCGAAGATCGTATCCAGGTATTTAATTCTTCAGGAGTCCATCAATTAACCTTCGGAACCGGCGGCAGTGCTGATGGACAGTTTGACAGGCCCGATGGAATTGCAGTAGACAGTGCGGGCAATATTTATGTTATTGACAGATTTAATCATCGATTCCAGGTGTTTGATTCCAGCGGAACTTTTCTTTTTATGGTCGGCAGCGGCGTTAATATGACAGACGGGTCAAATATCTGCCCAAATATGCCAACCGATGTTTGCCAGGGTGGGAGTCTCGGAAACTCTAATAGTGAGTTTAACGATCCGGAAGGAATAGAAGTAGATAGTTCCGGGAATATTTATATTGCAGATACACAAAATGACCGTATCCAGGTATTTAATTCATTAGGGGTACACCAGTTAAGTTTTGGCACTAGTGGTACTGCAGATGGACAGCTTGTTAGTCCATCTGAAGTTTCTGTAGACAATATAGGAAATATATATATTGTAGAAAGGGGAAATGATCGCTTCCAGGTATTTGATTCCGCAGGGACCCACAAGTTTAGTTTTGGTACGAATGGTACCGCAGATGGACAGTTTGCAACTCCTTCCGGTATTGCGGTAGACAGTATGGGTAATATATATGTTGGTGACAATACCAATGACAATATACAGATTTTTACTCCTTTAGCTCTCCTTAAAATTATTAAAGAGACACTGCCGGGTGGGGGATCTGATTTTGATTTCACTTCCACGATGCTTAACGGACTCGATTCATGCGAACTGGACGATAACTTCGAGATAGACAACGGCGAGACAAAGTCCTGCGTGTTACCTATTGATACCGACTATACGGTTTCGGAAACAGTCCCAGCCGGCATGGTCCTCGATATTTCCTGTATAGGGTCTGTAATGCCGAGTTTCACTCCTGACCCGCCGACAGGTATTACCACAACAGGCACTATAGAATTTGATATTGCATCTGTCGATGATGATTTGATATGCACTTTTATAAACTCATCCGATATGGATGGAGACGGTACGGCAGACTTTGACGACAACTGCCCCAATGATCCCGGGAAAATAGAACCGGGAATATGCGGCTGCGGGGTAGCCGACACTGACACAGACACCGACGGTACACCTGACTGCAACGAAGACTGCGACAATGACCCTGATAAATTAGTACCGGGAGTTTGCGGCTGCGGTACTGCTGATACTGACACAGACACCGACGGCACAGCCGACTGCAATGAAGAGTGTGATAATGACCCGGATAAAACCGAACCCGGAATATGCGGCTGCAGCGTAGTGGATAACAATACTGATACCGATTCTGACGGGACACCCGACTGCATTGATTTATGCGTGGATGACCCTGACAAGACAGTGCCGGGAGTGTGCGGATGCGGAGTACCCGAAGGATGCAATGCGGGTGACGATGACGATGATGACAACGATGACGACAATAATGATACGGTAGATGACACAGAACCTAACTCTCCACCTTCGGTAGAAACCGAGGGCGGTGGTACCACTATCGAAATTATTAACGAAGACGACAACAACCCACTCGGGCCTGTAACAATTAATATAGACCTTCCTGACGGTATCCTGCCTCAAAGTGCGGTTGGTAACCCTGCAAACTCAGGGACAAACTGCTCAATCTTTAATACTGAAAGCGCAAGAATAGCTGAAGGGGACATAGATATAAGCTGCGAGATTGATAATATCGAAGATGAATTTGATCTCATCCTGGGGCTTTGTAATGACGGAAGTAATGAACTCGTTGCAGAAGCATTGATTGAAATTATTTCACCCGATCTTGATGAGGACCAGGAAGACATAATCGAAATAATTGTAAACCAGCTGAATACCTGCCAGCTTGTAATCGACAGTGGTAATGACAATAACGGCGATGAAGGCTGTACCGTTGCACCAGCAGGAACAAAACCTTCAGCTTCAGTATTTATGTTTTTACTGCTGCCGGCATTTGTACTGATCAAAAGAAGATTGTATATTGAGAAAAAAATTAAATAGTTGTAAAATTAAATTAATAAAATCATTGGGAGGAGACTTATGAGAACCTTAAATTATTTACTATTACTTATACTGCTAATTCCAGCCAGCACCTCATTTGCTGGTATTGGTGAGAATTTTGGAGGTATAATTGAGTCGGATCACCCTTCATTTATTGCCGCGGCTCCTTTTGACCTTAGGGACAGGGAATCGTATGTGCAGATTACAAATGTCGAAACTACGAATCAAAACCTTCATATACAGATCTATAATGTAGGAAACCTGTGTAACGAAAACAACTTTTTTGATCTGTTTACACCTAACGACACACATACATATAATTTAAGGGATATTCTTACAAATGACGGCAACCCGTCCGGTGTAGTACTGCCTGATGATGCTTACGGTATTGTATTTGTAAGTGCACCATTACCTTTACTAGTCCCACTTGGTGAACCACTCGAAACCCCGCTAATTGGAAATATAAGGATGCTGGACAATTCGGGCTATGAATACAGGACTAACCTGGCTACTAACCCGTTTTTTATGGCAGATATAGAGCTTTTAAACGACCTCCGGTCTTTAACTTTTAATTTTAATTCAGAAGCCGGCATTATTTTGTCAGATGTAATAGGCATCTCCTTAAGTTTTGCAGATTTCGTTGGTGACGATGATGATGACGGTGCTCCTGGTAATTTAATCAATATTGAAGCAACCTTAGACAATGTACTTGAAACATTTATTGCACTTGATGTGGACATTATAAATAACAACGAGGTGCTATTTTCCTGCCGTGATGTGGTCTTTTCCTGCGTAGATGAAAATAACCCGCTGGCAGAGGAAATACTTGTCCTTGCAAGTCAGGGCGGTATTCCCACACGTTCCTCTGCTTCTGTTGCCAGATTTGAATATGGTATTAACAATGCCATTCCTCATAGTAAGGGGGGTGAACTCCTTTGCCCCGGCAATGTAATTTCAGAAGGGACTGTATTACTTACACCGGAAAGCAGCGGAGAACAAACAACTAACTTTTACGGCTTTGTCGGACTTAATAACGGCAACGGGCGTGGAACAATGGATTCTATGTTTTTCCCTGCGTTAATTTTTGAAGATGAAATAGAATAAAACTAAATAAATTTAATATTCAAATTAAGAGGGAGCACTGATCTAATTCTTTGCTCCCTTTTTTTATATTAATTAAAAGGTGCTTCCGGTATATGAATGGAAAGGGGAAATACCTTTGGGACCGAATTATTAGGAACGGGGAAGTTTTCTTTCATTAAAGTACAGTCATCATCATTAAAGAAATCACTGTCATTGGGGTTCATAACTGTTGACCTTGAGTATGTGGCCAATACTGAGCTGTTTATAACAAGTGTCTGGCTGAAAAAATTGTCTAACAGTTCAATTACAAATGCCTGGCTCGGTGCAATCTGCGTAATTGCACCCGAACCTTCCGGTATGGTATCAACCTCGCAGTCTTCAAGTGCAGGGTCTTCCTGCGTATACACCCAGGAAGTCTCAAGTTGCTCACCGGTGCCCTGGGTATTATTTTCAAACATCATATTCAGTAATTGGTATGACGCTGACGCCTCAAATGAAAGATTGCTCCCTGTAACACTGCCGCCGTCTGCTGTTTCATACTGTTGAGTATCTGTAGATGTTCTTGAAAGATCAAAATTAATGGTATCAAAACTGCCAAGGTCATCTGGCATCGGATGGTTTTCCAGTATGTCAGCATTAAAAATATTTAATATTCCGTTTACAGAAAATGTATTGATAATTGAAGCTTCAGATAAATAAATGCCGACTACATCAGAGGTATTACTTGTGATTGCCGCACTGTTATCCAGTACAAGGTCCTGGACCACGTATAAAAAACCGGAAAGGGCACCTATTGAGTTAACAGGGTCTCCATCTGCAACTACCCATGCCTGCGTCTCTACCTGGAAACTGTTACCGCAGCTTACATTAAGTCCGAGAGGAGCACAAAGAGTGTTTGTCTGTACCCAGGACTTTGCAAGCGAAGGTAAAACCCCGCTTACTGAAACTTTTGAATTTTGTAACTGCTCGAATTTTTCTTTTGCATTTCCAGAGATAAAACCGTCGGACAATCTTTCAACCCTGCCATCACGTTCTTCAAACCACTCCCTGAAATACATTCCGTGAGCCCTGAGGATACTTTGAGGCGCTTCCCCCTCTATGCTTGTAGTCACGGTAGTCAGAGGTAAATCAACATCAGAATCCCTTAAAGAGCTCCAGATTACGCCGTTATTCTGTTCAACATTAAATGTTATATATTCCTGGCCGTCGGGGATGTCTACGTTTTCCGGCTCTGCATGAACGTCGGAATGCATCAGGACGTCCCTGTAGAAATCCTGTATACGCCCCTGGTTCATATTGTAGATTGAGACTATAAAACCTTCGTTGAATGAGTTTTGAAGAAGCGCTTTTTCATCGTCGGTAAGGCCGCCGAGATTATCGCCGTCAATATGTATGTGGTTGGTTTCTCCCCTGGGTTCGTCGACATCAAGCTCGGCTTTTAAATCCTGTACCGCCTGCTCACTGTGCTCACCTAAAAGAATTCCGTGAAGCGGGTCGCTTCCATTGCTGCTATCATCACATCCTGCAACAGCAAAAATACAAATAACCGAGAAAAGTATTAAACTCCGTAAATCATCCATTTTATTCTCCCCTTAAAAAGACAATACTATAAGTTTAACATCAATTTATATAAACTGAATTGTTGAATATATGTTTCAATAAAATTAACTAACATCTCACTATTCTGATTGCAGAAATACCTAAAAGATATAAACTTATTTGTATAACAACTGGGAGGGAGATAATATGTCTGTTGACCTTAAGAAACTAAGTTTTGTACTACCACTTTTTTTGTTCTTTTTTCTTTCTATTATGCTGGTTTCATGTGATGAATCCAATAGTCAGACCTCACAAAGCGATGGCCCTGATTTAACACCAAACAATGACGGATTTATTGAAAGTACAGAGTTTGTAACACTTATAACAAGTTTTTTTGAACAACCCGGCAACAACTGCACCGATGGAGGGACCGGTATAAATGTTGGCCTCGACAATGGTGACGGCAACGGCTCTCAAAATGACGGTACCCTAGATACAGGTGAAATTGATAACACATTCTTTGTCTGTGATGGTGCAGAAGGGCCGCAGGGTCCTGCAGGTGCACAGGGACCTCAAGGGCCTCCCGGAGCAAATGGAGCACCAGGAGCACAGGGGCCGCAGGGGCCAGCCGGACCTGCAGGACAGCAGGGAGCTCAGGGACCCGCGGGACCAGCAGGAACTGCGGGAACAGATGGACAGGACGGTACTGACGGAACTAATGGAGTAGATGGATTTAATGTATTATTTCAGGTAGTCACTGATCCTGGCTCCGGTGTTCCTGGTACCGGTAATTGTAATGGCCAGGATGCTCACTTAGTATTATTTGGGCTTGATTTAGACCGGGATAATGTCTTGGATCAAGGAGAACGAACAAACAATTTTATTATATGTGACGGCGACATTGGCCCACAGGGAGTAGCAGGAAGTGATGGTGCACAGGGTCCTCAGGGAGATCCCGGACCAGAAGGGCCTCAGGGTATTGCAGGCTTAAATGGTACAGATGGTGTAGACGGAGCACAAGGTCCGGAAGGACCGCAGGGCCCACCGGGAATAGGTATTGCACAGAATGTATTTACAATGGAACAAACTGTTAATATGAATGGAAATACCGCTGACTCTTTTAATACTAATTTTTGTGCTCAATCTGTTCCTCAATCTCGATTAGTAAGTGGTTCGTGTGGTGATGCGGGTTCAAACAATGTAAGGGTTATATTTTCTGGATTTGCTCAAGCTGAAATATATCAATGCAGAGTAGTAAATGAAGGCGACTCAGGAGCAGTAATTACGATTAGTCATAGATGCTTAACTATACAGTAATAAATTACAAAAACTGAAATTCAGGAGGATTCTTAATGAGTACTACAATAAAGCTATTAACTATTATCATAATACTAAATATATGCTTTAGTTTTAATTCAAATGCCGGTGAGTTTTACTTATGTATAGATGAGAATGATGAAACCGTAACTATGATGGATGTCGGCGGACTTTGCGATGATGGTGATAATGAACATAGTTTTAGCGGATTTAGTGATGAGATGATTTATGATATGGTAATTATTTCAGAGTTTTTACCGAATGAGAATTGTAAAACTGCGGATACAAAAATAGTAAAGATAGGCATAGATAAAGACGGAGATAATATAATCGATCCGGGCGAATTATTGAGCATGTCAGAAAGTTGTCCAATTAAATCTGCAAATGAATAAAGATTTCCGTTGCACCAGCAGGGACAAAACCTTCAGCTTCTGTATTTATGTTTTTACTGATACCCGCATTTATATTGATAAGAAGAAGAATATTTTAAAGAAAAATTAACATTGTTTGACCTTATTAAACCAGCGTTGCCCTTTATTTGATTTAATGAATAAAGGGTAGCGTATATTTATTATCAGCAACTTTTTAAGATTCCAAAAACGTATATATTTTAAATATGTATAAACTTTTATCATTAATATTATTCTTAATCTTCCTTTCACCCGGCATATCTTATTCCGGCAGCCCGGATCTTTTTAGCCCGGACACTGATGCTGCGGGATCATATTTTCTTGCTTCTTTTTTTGACCTGAGAGACAGGGAGAGTTTTATCCAGGTGACTCACAAAGGCAGTACCAGCCAGACAGTACACGTCCAGGTATTTACAATTAATGACAACTGCCGTGAAAATAACTTTTTTGACACGTTTACACCTAATGACACCCATGTGTATAACATGAGGAACATTCTTACAAACAATGGAAACAGCTCCGGCATAGTACTTAATGATGGTGACTACGGGTTTGTAGTAGTTACAGCATTCGATGATACAATCCAGTTTATTGATGAACAGTTCACTCTTCTCGGTAATTTCCGGATTGTTGACGATCAGGGGTATGAATACCGTACAAACTCGCACATGGTATCAATAAGTGAAGACTCGCCTGCGGTATTTAACAGCGGCCTCATCTCAAAATTTAATTTTAATAATGAAGAGGGTGTAATACTTTCTGACATAATAGGTTTTAAAGTCACGGAAGCAGAAGCTGGATTTGATTTCGAGGTCTCGGCTGATCCCCTGGATACATACACTGCCTGGGACGTTGATATTTATGATGAAAATGAGACGCCGTTTTCATGCAGGAATGTTATTACTGCCTGCGTAGATGAGGACAGTCCAAGACTTGAGGAACTGCTCGAAGATTCAGGTGAGGCGGCAGTAGCAAGCGCTGAATACGGTATTAACAATGCAATAACCCACTCAAAGGGCTCACCGCTTTTATGTCCTGGAAACAATATAGGCAAGGGCGTTGTAACTCTCACACCGCTTCAGTCGGTGTTCACGGGAAGTCAATTTGAGGAGTCTGTCCTTGTTGGACTGAATAACGGTAACGGAAGGGGAAGTATGGATTTTGCCATCAAGGATTCCGTACTGCTTGAAAATGAAAGCTTTATTAACGGCCAGGCAAGACCAGTTGCATGCCGTGACCTTAGAGACAGTCTCAGGGAATTCGGTAACCGGGTAAGAAGTACAGGTGTTAATCCCGAGACAGGGGACACGATGAATTACCTCGTGGTCGGCAATGATAACGCTGAAGAAGCAATAATATTTATTCCCGGTACTAACTCTATAATACCCGACTGGCCCTTACACCTTTTTACAAATGTTGACTCCAGTCCTCGTATCACCCAGCAGTTTCCGAGGGCGGATAACAGCCTCTGTTCGGAATACCTTCTAATATTCGTAGACTTTCCGGGAGTTGCCGGAAGTACACTTGGAGACACTCTTTCCTTTTCTACCGTATCAAAAGATATTGCAGAAGTCGTGAATGATGTGAATATTAATTTTGATATTGATATAGAAACATTCCACCTATTTGGCTGGTCACTTGGAAGCCTTACAGCCTTAAGGTTTGCCGAAGATAATCCGGACAATATTAATCTTGGTACTCTTTTTCTCTCCGGGACAAAACCCGGGGGCGGTGCAAACGGCAACCAGGCAGGCTGTGCAACTGCAGCTTTTGATCTCGTAAGGACAGAACAGAATGCGTTACTCCAGTTGAATCTTTTAAGGCTTATGTTCCCATACGAAAACCAAACTGCTTTTGACGGACTTACCGACCCCTGCTCAACCTTAAATAATATGACTTTTGAACCAAATGTAACGCTCGCTCCCTGCCAGGTAAAGGGAGACTGCGATACGACGCCCTGCTCGCAGGAAGAGATGTGCGGCCGTATTCTGGAGCTGTTTACAGACAACCGTGACAACAAAAGTTTTTGGAGCGGAGGTGTCCCAAACGGCGTATATAACGATGAGCGCGACATGGTTGAATCTTATAACGAATGTGAATGTTTCCCGGGGACTGAAAGCTGTACATGCCCGAATATACAGCCTCCATTAAACACTGCAGACGGGGGCGTATGTGCGTGTGACCTCGTTGCTGCAAATGATGCAGTCTGCGGGCCTCCAAATATGGCTGAAACAGTTGGTTGCAGTGTTCTTTCCTCTGCCGAAGGTATGGTGGTATTCAATGGGAGGGAAGACCTCTTTATACAGTGGCTTTTCGGACAGTCTCTTGTAGATGGTTACAACGACCTGCAAAGCGGTTTTGCAACCCTTATTAATTACGATGATGATACCGGTATACAGGCCGGACACGCCCTTCCTCTCCAGGCACCTGCGTGGATGCAGGACCATATATTCGAACAACTCAATTAATTGAAAATATTGCATCAGACAAATTATCGATTAATATTAATCTAATTAAATTTGTAGGAGGATTTTTATGAGGACTTTAATTTTACTTTTATTACTGTCACTTTTTATCCCTGCTGGCAGTTCATTTGCAGGTGTTAATATTATATTCCAGACTGACAATGCTGGTTCAGTATTAATAGCACCGTTTGACCTTAGAGACAGAGAATCATATTTACAGATAACAAATGTAGATTTTGCAGCCCAAAATATGCATATTCAGATCTATAATGTAGGCAACCTTTGTAATGAAAATAACTTTTTTGATTTATATACACCAAACGATACTCATGTATACAACTTAAGGGACATACTCACAAATGATGGCAACCCGTCCGGTGTTGTACTGCCTGAAGATGCATACGGGATAATAGTCGTTGCACCACCCTTTCCTATGGAAGAATTCTTTTTTCCACCTGTAATAGGTAATTTCAGAATTCTGGACAATACAGGTTATGAATACAGGTCTAATGCTGTTAGCAACCCTTTATTTAACTTTGTCCAATTTTTGCAGCCACAAGTATCATTTAATTACAACTCTGAGAACGGGGTTATTTTATCCGATGTTTTCGGTATTGCATTTAGTTCTACTGATGATGTCGGCCCTGAAGAAGCTACACTTGATAATGTACTTGGTACATTTGTTGCTGTTGATGTTGATATTATTAACAATAACGAGGTCCTTTTTTCCTGCCGCGACGTTGTATTTTCCTGCGTAGATGAAAATAATCCGTTAAATGAAGAAATACTCGCACTTGCCAGCAGTAATGTATCCGAAGCACGTTCTTCCGCCTCCGTAGTAAGATATGAATATGGTATAAACAACGTAGTACCAAACAGTAAGGGAGGCGAGCTTCTTTGTCCGGGCAACACAATCCCTGAAGGACATGTAATCCTAACGCTTGAAAGTGCAGGTGAAGATACTGATTCATTTTTTGGGTATGTAGGCTTAAACAATGGTAATGGAAGAGGTTCTATGGATTCTATGTTTTTTCCAAGTACAGCTGGTTCTACCGATCAAATGTAAAATCATTAATAAATTTAAAATTAGAAAAGGGAGCACTGAATTTATTCTTTGCTCCTTTTTTTTATTCTTATTATTGGTATGTCACTTTAATCATAGATTATTGACTTGTACAAATATCTATCGACTCACAGCTGCTGCATTCATCAAACGAATTATCCAAACACTGGCAGCTCCCGTCACACCATGTCGCAAGGCTAAATTCGGTATCAAGCAAGGTCACGCCAGTCAAATTAGCGTTTGTGAAATTTGAGAGTCTGAATTCTGTCAAAAACAAATTAGCATCTGAAAGATCGGCACCGGTAAGATTCACGCCTTCTATCCCATCAGAAAAAACCATATTTGCCAGGTTTGCACCGCTTAAATCACAGCCGACACAGCTGAATGTGTTAATAAGCGTGGTTATATTATCGGCCCCTTCTCCATCCTGTGCATATGATTCTTTTGTGAATTGGAACTGTTTTTTTATTTTCATGATATTGGCAACAAGCCTATTAACGGCGGCGGTTTTTTTTGTAATTAAGGAAGCACTCTGAGGTTGGAAAAAGATTGGCTGGCCATTCTCACTCAAACCGTCGTGGGTTATTATTATCTCGTAATCCCCGGCCGGTATAAATTCTGAGACACATCCCCCGTTTGCCACTGCCTCAATAACCTCTACACCATCACTGTTTACATGTGTCACCGTGTGGGCGGCTTCTTCGTTATCATCTTCCCAGCAGACAGTATGGTTCACATCTCTTTCATACCTGTAGGAAAATTTATCAATCCCCTGCTCACCTATATCATTGCCGGTTTCAAGTGCCTGCGTTTCGTTCTGTGGAACTTCCGGGCTCTCGAGAAACATTACTACAATATCATTTTCAGGATCGGCCCTTAAGTCCGGATCATTAACGAAATCGTTTTCAGTTCTTGCCTGGCCCGAAGATAAACTGCCGTTATTATCACAAGCTATTAAGCCAAAACTGAAAATTATAAAAGCAAATATTGCTAAATTCTTATATGACCTTTCCATCATTTACCACCTATTTATGAACCTGTGCAAATATCTACTGAATCACATCCTCCGCACGTATCAAATGAATTATCGGCACAATCACAATTTCCGTCGCACCAAAGAACTAAGCTTAGATTAGTGCCGTTTAATACGGCACCCGTCAGCACTGCACTACCAAGAGAAGACCTTGTTAAATCTGCACTAGTTAAATTGGCCCCTGTTAAATCAGCAAATTCGAGGTTAGATGCACTTATATTTGAATCCCTCAAGTCTGTTTGTGTAAGGTTAGCCCCTGTAAAATCGGCAAACATAGCATTAACACCAAACATATTTGCACCGCTGAGATCTGCCTCGGTCAACCCGGCGCTTTGCAGATCAGCATTACTCAGATCACAACCCGTACACTTATTAGTTGTTAAAAGTGTGCTTACATTGTCCTGCGAATCATCACTCTGAGCATATGAATTTTTTGTAAATTTAAATAGGTTTAATATTTCACCGGTTTTAACAAGGAACATATTAGTTAAAACGGTTTTTTTTGAACTTATTGAAGTATTACTTTGCGGCCGAAAAAAAATTGGATCAGAATCACTCAAACCGTCGTGGGTTATTATTACATCGTAATCCCCGGCCGGTATTATTTCTGAGACACATCCCCCGTTTGCCACTGCCTCAAAGACCTCTTCACCATCACTGTTTATATGTGTCACCGTGTGGGCAGCTTCTTCGTTATCATCTTCCCAACAGACAGTATGGTTCACATCTCTTTCATACCTGTAGGAAAATTTATCAATCCCCTGCTCGCCAATATCATTACCGGTATGGAGTCCCTGCATTAATTGTTCTGAAGGACCCGGGCTTTCGAGAAACATAACTACCAGGTCATTTTCCGGATCGGCCATCAGGCCGGGTTCATTAACAAAATCGTTCTCGGTCCTTGCCTGCCCGTCAGAAGATGAACCGCCATTATCACAAGCGGTTAAGCCATAACTGAAAATTAATAAAACAATTAAGAAAACAAATTTACTTATCGTTTTCAAATTCTACCCCCGTTTTTCTATCTCCTGGCTTTAAATTTCCCCCAATATCTGCATTACATTTGAATTTATTACATCAAGCTCTTCATCTGAAAATTCATCAAATCCGTCATTCGGTTCTGCATCCTGTTCAACCTGAGTCAGGGCTACAGTACATATTGGTATTTCAGGGTCCGAGTTATCACAAATAGGTTCACCGTTCTGACATGTTGGTACACCTTCTGTACACTGTGGAGAAGAATCGGGGTCCCCGCAAATCGGTCCGTCTGCGTCACCTATACATCCGGGTGAATCGCCGGGAGGACAGCTTGGGGTTTCAGGCAGTTCGGGAAGACCGGGAGGGGGTTCAAGCGAATTGCTTTTAACTTCCGGAAGTGGGCCGCCTGTCGGGCCAAATGCTGCTACAAAGTTTTCCCTGTATATATTTATCCTGTCCTTTATTAAATTTGGCAATTCTGATTCTTGTACTTCCACTACACGGGCCTCGAGTGATTCAACCGGCCCTTCGGGATCTTCAGTACCAGGAATATTATCATTAATAAAAACTGCCTGCTCTTCCATTGACCATGCAATTGCTATTGTGTTTTCGAGAATATACGAAGAACATGTAACCGGGTTAGATTCGCATGTATCATTTTTTTTAATGTTTTCTGCATTGTCTAGTGCATTGTTTAAAAAAGCTTTAGTAAAAATTATTGCTATATGTTCACCGGCTTCAAGGTCAAACACAGGTTCTACGCCACCCTCATCCCTGGCGGTGGCGACTACGGCCCCTGTATCAACCCTGGCTATTGCTGTAATTGGGTAAGGGTTAGATTCTTCTGACTGCTGGTTCATCATTAAAAATGAAAGGGAGTATCTTCCCTGAAGCCCAACATCATAGATATGGTAGTCGACCCCGGAATTAGCACCAGGTGCATCGAGTCCTGCCCATTCAAGACCTATTTCTTCCGCGGGATCTGTCATAGCGATCGGTAAAATGGGTGTTGGAAGCTGTTCAGCCTCCTGCGGTTCAAGGAAGGTAAGGTGGATCCCGTTTTCCGGGTCGTGCCTTAGAGAGGGGTCATCGAAAAAATCCATCTCATCAAAGAAGCGGAATGTCTCTACTGAATCTTCACTCCCGTTATTGTCACATCCCGCGCCTAAAATAAACAGGCAAATCAAAAAGAAAAGTGAAAAACTCCTACATTTATACATATCCTTTCTCCCTTAAACAATCATAAATGCTTACAATTTTTATTTAATAATATTTATCAATCTTACGGAACATCCGGTATATGAATAGCCTGCGGAAACATATGCGCCGGCCCGTTAGCCGGAATCGTCACCTTATCTGTAATTGCCATACAATCCGCGGGATCACCGCCAGGATCGCTCTGTGTTGTCATATGTAAAATAACCTTTGCAGAAGTATTCAGGGTCAGGGTCTCACCGGGTGAACCAGGCGAAAATTTAACAACGAATGCGTTGCCCGGGTTAATTTCACCTATGGAACCGCTCGTGGCCGGTAATATTTCCAGATCACAGCCTTCCAGTACCGGGTCATCCTGCGTGTATAACCATGATGCATCATTACCGAGTGGTGAATCGTCTACAGGACTACCCACCTGCGTTTTTGACAGATTCTCCAATTTCACAGTGTTTATGTTGAACATTCCATCAATTTCAATAGCAAGATTGCTTCCTGTTGTACTGCTCCCATCAGTTGTATCATATCTCTGGGTTCCGGATACATTTTGCGAAAGTATAAATCCAGCTTCACCCGTGCCGTCTATATTTCCATTACCAGGTTGATTGTCCAGTAACTCGGCAACATCTGAAGCTAAAAGCCCTTCATTAGTGGTGTAAGTGTTTGTAATCTCAAAAGAAGATAAGTACCAGCCAATCTTATTAGCACTGTTGTAGAAAATGCCTCCTGAACTATTAAGATCAAGGTTCTGTATAACAAATAAATATGAATCCGGTTCCGGTGTTGTCACCATCCAGGCCTGTGTCTCAATGCTGTAACTGTTATCACAGCCATTACAGTCATTAATGATTAGAATAAAATTATCATCTGCAATATCCACGTTAAGTGAGTTTGTCTGAACCCATGTTTTGGCAATGAACGGAATATTGCCTACGAGATTACCGCTGGCAGTAACTTTCTGATTCAGTAACTGCTCGAAATTATCCTTAACATTATCTGATATAAAACCATCGTCGTTTATTCGTAGCCTTCTGTCTTCCTGCTCCTCAATCCACATCCTCGTATGCTGTGCATAGGCCTCTTGGGGGTTAAGCACTGGCCCATCTTCTACAGCTACGGCAATCTCGCTAAGTGGTACAGCGTCTGACTGGTCAAATGTTTCAAATTGGGAGATTGATGACCAGTACACACCGTTTATCTGCTCAATATTAAAAGCCGTAAGGTCCTGCCCGTCAGGAAGATCAGCGTTATCTGGCTCGGCGTGGATATCGGGGTCCATGAGAATGTCCCTGTAAAACTCCTGGATACGCCCTTCGTTCATATTGTAGAGTGAGATTATAAATCCCTGGTCAAAAGAATCCTGTAAAAGGGCTTTGTCTTCATCCGTAAGGTCGGCCAGGTTATCACCATCAATGTGTATGTGGTGAGGCTCGCCCATAGGTTCGTCGACATCGAGTTCAGTTCTTAAATCTTCAACTGCTTCAGGGCTGTGGGTACCTAGTAGAATTCCATGAACCGGGTCGTCATTACTGCCGTTGTTATCGCACCCGGCTAAAAAGGCAAAACATAAGAAAGAAAAAAGTATTAAACCTCTTAATTTATCCATTTAACCCTCCCCTGATTAAAATCGATAATACTAATAGTTTAACATCATTTTATATTAACTGTTTCGATGATTAATTGTTTCAAAAAATGAGTTTCTAAGATAAACCTTATAACCCAAACACCTTATCCAGCCCTTCGTATAAATATGTATCCTGCTAAAATAATTCTATAAACACTCATCAATACCTACTAAGGTAAAACTTCGATCTCCTGCATCATACCTACATCTTCATGGGTAAGAATGTGACAGTGAAAAACGAAGTTCCCAGGGAATAAAGGATCAAGGTATGTCCTGAACGTTACTGTTCCAAAATCGGCAAGATTAATGTTGCGGGAATTGCTGTCCGGAACCTGTCCCCCGGTTGCAGCAGGCACAAGAATTGTATCTCTCCATTCGGGTTCGGGAAGCTCTTGGCCATTAATATGGGTAACAAGAAAAGGATTCACATGTATATGAAAAGGATGGTCCGAAAATGAACGGTTTATAAGTGTCCACTCTTCAAAATTGCCACCAAACATGTCGTTATAAAGTGGTGCATTTCTAGTGAATAGTCCTTCTTTTTGATAGTCTATGCGAGGCATGACCGGGTCAAAAACCGGATTTGGTATACCTGTATCATCATCGTCCCTTGCCATAAGTAGATTCTCGAAAGGTAATCCCCCCCAGTAATCAGTGTTATAGATATCTGTGTACCATCCGCAGGAAGGTAGGCGGAATTCGGGCATTGATTGCTGCCCGCCCTGTCCGCACAACTCAAAAGCCATTTTGCGCTCTGCATCAAGAGGAGCACTAAGCATCTGCTCTCTTGAGGGAATTCCAGAAGTTTGGGGCAGCGGCCCATCTGGCAAATCCATATTCTTCTCATTACCTTCAACAACAATTGTTGCGAGTGTTAAAGGGTAGTCAGGTGCAGGGAAATCCAGTCCCACACGGGCTACCCTGGCTCCCGGGTCTATTCCTTGGGGAGTAATTGAATAAGAACCTCTTGGATCTAACACCTGAAGTTTATAAACTCCAGGTTCACCTGCTTTTACCAGGACATCAACACGGTTCCCGGCTCCCATTACGTAGGGTTCATCTACCTCAAGAGATATCATCTCTTCCTGGTTGATTCCATCATTTGCTAATACGTGCAGGCTATGGCCTTCAAGTGATATCGGCAATGTTTCTCCGGATGCGCCATCCAGCATTCTCCAGCGCTGGACCTCTCCGGGGCGCATTTTAAGTATTGGGTTTGCCTCTCCGTTTACAACAAAATAAGAATTGCTGTTTAGATAGGGAGCCCATAAGCCGTTAGTAGTATTAGCATCTGAGGAGAACTGCTGTGCGTCCTGGTTTACAAAAGGAACGTCGCCATTTTCATCAGTTCTTATAACCGAAAAGAGCATAAGCACTTCTTTTGCAGCATCTATTTCGGGTACTTCATTTAAATCCCCGGGGCCGCCTTCAATAATTAGAAACCCAGCCATTCCTCCGAAAAAGGAAAAGCTTACAGAGCCGTGCTTGTGTGGGTGATACCAGAATGTGCCACTCTGGTGATCAGGTTCGACATCAATCTGAACCTTATTTGTTGATCCGGGTGTCATACGCCTGAATACATTATCTGAAATTCCATTAGGTGATACAGTCAGGCCATGTGAGTGGAAATTCGTTGTATAAGGGTCCTTGGGAAAAGCACCAAGTCTTTGGTCCTCGGGGTTTTCCGGAAAACTATTGATTAAATCAATCTGTATTGAATCCCCGGGGCTTATTCTAAGTGTGGGGCCTGTAAGTGCTTCATTATAAGTAGGGGTATTAACCTGATCCAACTCGCCGGTTGCTGAATTTTCAATAAAGTTTGTAGCAATAATAGTCTCCAGATCAGTTTTAAGTACACCGTTTCTTGAATTTATTTCAGGGGGCTGAGGAAAGCTGTCTCCGTCACTGCCATTATCACTGCAGCCACCCATGCTCCAAAAGGATATTGTTACTATTAATATTGAAACAGTTGCTACCCTAAGTAATTTTGTGCTGGAAAATCTGAGCAGTTTTTCTTTAGACATCCCGTCCCTCCCTCGTATAGATGTATGAATATTTAGGAATTGTCTCACACAATGGGATGGAATGTCAATGTAAATAGTTACTATCTAAGAATATTTAAAGTGTTTTTTTGTTATTGAATAACAACTTTGAAGTAAAGAAAAATTTTAGAGTGATTCAAAACCCAAACACCTTATCCAGCCCTTCATCTATAAGGCCGTCGATACCATCTTTCTTTTCTTTTTTAGCAGGCGGTTCTTCACCCGGGGCAAGGTTTTGCCCTTCTGATTCTTCTTCGTCGTTACTGCTGAGGCTTTCAATTATCTTTTTCTTAAGCTGTTCTTTTGACTTGTCCTTTGCTGCCCTCTGGAAAGAGTTTTGCAGATAGTCCATATCCGGTTGGGGCGTCATGGACTCATCAAGTGTAAAAGGAATTTCAACATTGCCGTTAGTATTCTTAAGATATTTAACAAGGTCTTTTTGTTCAACAAGGTGATCGGACATATCACCCGATAGTGCGACAACACCGTTCATGTCCATAGACCCGTCAAGCCCAACATAACCCTTACCATTTACCTTGTAGTCTTTAGTACTGATATTAATTTTGTCCATATTTACCTTGCCGTCTTTTATACTTATTGGCGTATTAAAATTGTAAAAGTTGGTGTCTTTGCTTTTAAACACTGACGGATATTTTTCCTTAGTGTCAGCGGATATGAAATTAGTAAGCCCGGGCACCCCTGTAATTCCGCCTACAACACTGTCAGCAATATTTACGTTTTTAATCCCGCCTTCTTTAATTTCAATGTTCCCTTTACCCTCAAGTGTCTTACTGATCTCTTCCCATCCTTTGCCTATACCTTTAAAGGCAAGTTTTATGGTTGAAACGCCTACAAGCGGGTACTCCGTCGGATTAAGGAACGTCTTTGCAAGCTCGGTAACGCTTACTCCTGTCAGGTCGGTGTCCATCTGAAACTTTGGCACATCTCCGCTAAGGTCAAAACTACCCTTGGATTTAAATTTGGCATTTAAAAAATCAAACTTAAAATCATTAAAATCTATTACCCCGTCTTTAAGAGTGGCCTTACCGTTCAGTTTTTTATAATTAACTTTCGACACTTTACCGTTGCTTGAGCTAATGTCAGCACTCTGAGTGCCATTGGAATTTATCTGCCCGGCTATCTTAACATCTTTAAACACCTCACCCTTTGTTGCGGTCTTAGACATATCAGAAAGGTGAAGCTCGGGAGAAGTAAGGTCATAAGAGCCAGTAAGCGGTGAAAAATCAGTGATGTTTGCATCAATATAAAGCCGGGAACTGCCTATATTTAACTCCGTCTTATCAAGTTTTGCCCCGTTTCCGTTAAAATTTATAACCCCGTTAAGTCCGGTAATCGGTTTTACAAGGCCCTCGGGGCTTGCGCCAATATCATTCAGCTTTACAGTTCCGTATATCTTTGGGTCATCGCTCGTTCCTTTTATATCCAGGTCAATATCCAATGCGCCATTTACGTTATAATTTTTCAGGTCGGCAAGGTTGTCAGCAAGTGATCCAAGATCAGCATTATCTGAAACAAGTGAAAGGTCAAAACTGCTTTTATCCCCGAGGCCCATAGTCCCCTTGATATCAGCTTCAAGTTTATTGAGCACAATATTTAATGTTTTAAAATTAACCGCGGTCTTACCAACATCAGAATCAGTGCTGATAGTAAAAGCCGTGCCTTTCTCTTTAACAAATAAATCACCATATGTAAGTTTTGTCCCTGTTGCATTAAATACAACGGAAGAGAGTGAAAGGTTATCCTGGGTACCGCTTATTTTACCTTTAAGATTAATTGGCCCTTCCCCGCTTAACTCTTTTGGCAGGGAATCGCCTACCTGTTTGAAATTCTTTAGGTTTTGAAACTCCACCGGATCAAGTGAAAAGTCGAGATTGAGTTTTATATCTCCATCTGCTCCTGACCCCACGGGGCCGACATTTCCGCTTACATTCAGGTTTTGAGTATTTGAACCAAGGACAGCACCACTAAATTTCAAATCGTTTATATCTAATTTCGAGCCCGTACCTTTTGTATTAAAACTTGTCTTAAGAGGCCCGTTGAGTCCAAGGCCCTGTGGCAACATCTCTTTTAACTGTGGAAAGTTCTTATTAAGGTCGGCAAAATTAACCGAATCAATATCTACTGTCAGGTCAACCGGGGCATTTTCAAAACCGGTAGTTTCATCCGATGGGCCTATAGAACCGTTTACCTTAATATTCTGATCTGATGACAGTACTGCCAGAGCAAGATCAAAAGAAATTGGTTTGTTTTTCTCAATCCCTTCTGAACTAAAATCTATTTTTGATACATCAATCTCTGTATTGTCCTTCCTGTCCTTATAATGGAGGGTGCCGTTTGTTATATCGGCTATGCCTATAAAGTAGCTTGATTCCTTACCGTCCTCTTTTGTCTCTTTGCTGGATTCTTTGATAAGGTTCGAAAAGTTATAGGTTCCGTTCTTATCACGTATCAGGTTAATGACGGGATCATTGAGCGTAAATTTTTTGATCTGGAAATCTTTTTTAAGCAGGGGTAGAAATTTTACATTTACAATCAGTTTAGATGCCTCTACAAAATTACCGTCAGAGAAAGCCTTATTATCTTCAACCTTAAAATTATCAAGGGAAAGCCCCAGCCCACCAAAAATACTTACACCAATCTCTCCAACTTCGACCTTCCTGTCCAGGCTGTTTTCAATCCTGGAGATAACTACGCCTTTATTCTTATTAACAAGGCTGTTTAGGTTAAAGACCGCAAATGCAAGGATTGCCCCGATAAGAGCCACTACAATTACAAACACTATTAATATTCTCATATGAAGTTACTTAAATGATTTCCCTTATAATTAATTGTTAATATTTAGTATAGGCTGAGATAGCCCAATTAAAAGTATTTTATAAAACCCGGATAAAGCAAAATTCACTTTACCCGGGCAGTATTAATCCTGTATCACAGAATCATTTAAGATTTTCATCTGGTATTTTAACGCCAAATACTTCAAGAAGTACTGAATCCGGCTTTTTCTGACTATAGGTACCAGGTACCAAACTGTCAGATGGTTCCATCTTGTATGTATCCGGGTCTGTGTAGAAACTCATCAGTTCCATTTGCACAGCCTGACTCTCAAAATCCGAATTTATACGGTTTTCGATTTCAGAGGACTCATACAACGACATATGGCCGGGCCCGGACTGCGGCAAAGAAAGACTAAGAGAATAAACCAGCATGGAAAGAATTATAAAATTCTTCAAATTTATCACCTCCCTGTATAAGATTTCCTCCAACCGCCCTTTTTGGAAATTTAAACAAGGATGTTAATAAAATTGAGCTTTGTCACAAATCAAAACTGTTATATTTTTAAAGACCAATAAACCGATTTTAATGTTTAGAGTATAGAAGGTTTGACCATATACAACAGATTTAAAAAATTTAATACTTAATGGTTATTTCATGTTTATACTATTATAACTATGGTAAAAATAATTGATTTTGATAATGATAAAGTGATAGGCATGGCAATGGACGGGAAAATAAGTACCGAAGATATTGAACATGTTGCAGCGCTTTGTGTAGATAAATTTGAAAGAAACAAGCAGCTGAGTATTTACGTCGAAATGGAAAGTTTCGAGGGGATATCACTTGAGGCATTCTTTAAGGACCTTAAATTCGGGATTAAGAATTTTGGGAAATTTGATAAGAAAGCAGTAGTTACCGATAAGGGCTGGGTTAAGAAACTGGGTGAGATCTCAGACAAACTTTTCGGTAGCATTGAAATCAAATGTTTTTCTTTTGAAGAGACTGATGAAGCAAGAAAATGGGTAAGTGAATAAGTTATATATCTTGTAACTCTGACTCATGCTCCTGGCACACAAGTTCTATCTCGAAGTCATGAAGAACTTCTTCTGTAAGACCGCATCTGAAACCATCCCCTTCGTCTATAAAAAAATCACATGTTTTACAGATCCCAAAGGTCATACTCTGGTTGGAAAGCTGGAGAGATTTCAGGATATTTGTTAATACATTCTCTGTAATCTCCATACTCCTGTCATTAAAAAAGTCTTCTGAGTCCTCGAATGACAGTTTTTTTATGATTTCAGTGGCCTTTTCGGTGAGGTATAACTTAACAATTCTTTTATCTTTATTACTCTTCTCTTTTACTAGGTAACCCTTACTTTCAAGCACGTTAATACTCTGCGAAGTAGTGCCCTTTGTATTACCTAGATATTTAGTTAAAGCCGCGGGATTATTACTATATTTGTTACTCATAGACAGGTACATAAGCACATGAAGATGTATTGGCTGAAGCCCCAGGGGCTGAAGGAATTTTTTCTCCTCTGACCTTAGTAAATTACCAATACTGTCCACCATGTTAAGAATATTTGTCAGGCTCATGCCATAATAGTATCGGATCAATACATCCTTGACAAATAAATTTTTTATTGTTAGTATTGACTCGATACTATATTAAGCAAGGAGGCTTAAATCATGAAGACCAAGGCTATTTTTTACCATGCCGGCTGCCCGGTGTGTATCGATGCCGAACAGGGGCTTGCAAATTCCCTTGATCAAAATAAGTATGAACTGGAAACAGTACATCTTGGTGAGCAAAGCGGAAGGATCAGTGAAGCTGAATCAAGCGGCGTAGAATCAGTACCTGCTCTTGTGATTGGAGAAAACACCTATCATATAAACTTTGGTGCAGGTATTAGCGACCTTAAATAGATCTGTATATAATTGCTGTACAGCTCCGCCTTACACCGGGGTTGTATGGCAATTATTAAAAAGGCGGAGGCTGGTCAAGTCCAGGTGGCGGATTATCCAGACCACGTTGCCTTTTGTGTTTAAAGGTTCTTTTTTTAAGAAGCTCTGCAATGACTTTCCTTTCATCCTGCTCCAGCTGTAGGGCAAGTTCTTTTGTGACCTTACCGAATTTTTTCATTATCTCGGCCTGAAGTTCCTGGAGATTTTTTATCTCTGCATCATATGCCGATTCGTCAAATTCAGGGGCAGAAATAATATTATTAATATTTTTCCTTGTTTTTCTTACCTGCTTCCTGGTTTTCTTTGTTTCTTTATGGAGACTGCGCATGGTTTTCTTTACAAGTTTGGCCTTTTCTTTCGGAAGCTTATCGATCGAGCTGTGCATTTGGGAACGCATATTCTTATGCTTCTTAAAATCATCTGAAAAAAGCCCTATCAGTATTCCCAGAAACAGGACGTTGAGAATTATTGATGCTGTTAAAACAATTTTAATATTTCTACTCATAATACTCCCCCTCATCAAAATTAATATATTCGCTAAGTTCTATATCGCCGTCACCGGCATCAGCATAAGAATCATAGAAAAAACCGAGTGAAAAACCAAATAATAACAGAAAAGCCACAGTCAGGGCTGGTTTTGGAATACTTAGAAGGTCATAAAGAGAACTAAACACAGAGGCCCTTTCTTCTTTTGCAATCCTGGGTTTTGCAGAAAGTGTTATTCTCCTTTCAAAATCAGAGGTTGGTTCATCAATACTCCTTTCAGTCAGCATTGATTCAAACTGCTTTTCCTGTTCGATCAGGCCCCTGATCTCTACAGAATCCCGGTAAAAAGAAAGTGCCTGCTCCCTGATTTTTTCGGGCCAGACCGTAAAATCAGATCCGTAAAGTTGTAAGTTCTCAATAAATTGTTCCCTGTTCATTTAAACGCCCTCCTGCTTAACTAATTTTTCCCTTAAATTTGATTTTGCCCTCATAAGCAGTGATTCAAGGGCTTTTATATTTATCTCCATTATCTCTGATGCTTCTTTATTACTGACCCCCTCGTAAAAACAGAGGTTGATCGCCGTTTGCTGCCTTTCCGGCAGTTCCTCAAGGTATCTGTTCAGGATTTCACTGTTTTGCTTTTTTATTACCGTATCATCAGGTGTTTCATCATTTCCGGCAAGTTCCATTCCGTCGAGCTCAATACTGCTTTTGTTTTTCTTTTTGAGGTCAAGGCACAGGTTTATTACTATTCTTGAAAACCATGTTGTAAACTTTGCATCAAAATCAGGTTTCCAGGTCCCGGCATTGTTCCAAAGCTTTAAAAAAGCGTCCTGCACAATATCTTCGGAATTGTCCCTGTTATTTAAAAACCTGAATGCAATCCTGTAAAATCTGTTTGCGTGGCGGTTTACAAGTTCGGTAAAAGCGGATTTATCCCCGTCCTGTATTAAGTGCAAAAGCTGGGGATCAGTCAGTTCACTTGGCATTGATGAAATATTAACTGCCTGTGAAAAAATTGAAGGGTTAAAAAAATTAAAAAGGCAGACGGATACAAAATCCGCCTGCCAGATTATATTAATGTTGTGTTTTGTCACCATTTCTTTCTCCATGGTGTTTGCCATGTCCTTTTTTACCTTTTGGCATAAGTTCCAAAAGTACCTCTCTTTCCTGCTGGTTCATCTGCGTGGCTAAGTCCTTAATCGCGCCGGTCTTAGCAACCATCATCTGAACCTTGAGAGCCTGAAACTGGTCGGCATAAGCCTGGTAGGCGTTTGCATCAAACTCGGGTGCTGTTAACACTCCCTTCATCGCCTTCTTTATCTCTTTTGCCTGTTGTCTTAACTCCTTGTTTTCAGTATGTACCGTTTCCATCGTTTCCACTACAAGTGTCTGTTTATCCTGTGGTAATTTTGAAAACGATTCAAGCTTCTGATACGGATAACCCATAACGGTCATTGAAAATCCAAGTGTCATAAATAGTACTGATGCTAATAGTAAATTCTTCTTCATAGTAATGCCTCCGAAATATTATTTATTTTAAGCGTTTGGCCTTAGCTTTTATATATTTATACGACTCAGGAACCAAAATCCTTCGGAGAATTTTAAAATATCAAAAAATGACTGTATTATGATTAATATGAATAAATTACTTATGATAATACTTTCTATACTTTTTAGCTCCGGACTACTCAGCTGTAAACAACCTCCCCCCGATATTACGACTATAAACAATCTTAATACAAAAGAGGGTTATGAACTTATTGAAAATAATAAAACTAATCCGGATTTTGTGATACTCGATGTCAGGACCCCAAAAGAATATAATTCCGGGCATATAGAGAACTCCGTAAACATTGACTATGAGGCAGCAAATTTTAAAGAAGAAGTAAGTAAGCTGGATAAAAATAAAACGTATGCTCTGTATTGCCGTTCAGGCAGAAGGTCAGTTGCATCTTCAGACATTATGGCAGAACTTGGATTCGAGCATATCAACCAGTTTGGTGGAATTAAACAGTGGAAGGAAGCGGGCTATAAGTTAACACCGCCGGAGGGACAGTGAAAAGCTATAAACTTGTAATGCCCGAACACCTTAACCAGTTTGGACATATATTCGGAGGGAATTTACTCCAATGGGCTGATGAATACGCCTGGATAGCAGCAAGCCTGGATTATCCGTCTTGCAAACTGGTGACCGTGGGAATGGACGAAGTCTCATTTAAGGCAAATGTAAAAGAAGGCCTTATACTGGAATTTAATCTTGAAAAAGTTAAAGTGGGAAACACCTCCGTCCAGTACCACGTGGTTGTTTACAGTAATCTTCGGGAAGATGAGAAAAAACTAATATTTGAAACAAACATTACACTTGTAAACCTGGATGAAAACGACAGGAAAAAGAAACTTCCCGGTAAATAAATCTATCCCGCATCACAGGTGTTCTGGCATCTTTGGAGATTGTTCTCAGCACCCCTCATACAGTTTTCCTTATTGGGTTCCTGCCCGGGCCCGGCCCATGTCTCGTTGCATTCGAACTTAGAAGACTCGTATTCACGTTTACACTGAAACTCGCAGCCTGTTTCATTTTGTGCATATAGGGAATAACCGGCAAGCAGTGAAAACATCAGGGTTAAGACTAATAGTTTTTTCATTTTTAGCACCTCTTTGTTAAATGTATGTTCTATTTTTATAAATGTGAAGAAAAACTTTATTGGGCCTGTTTGTGAGACTTTTCAATCCTGAAGACAATATACAGTCCGGCAACATACCAGATGGCAGTTGAAATGACCGAAATGTATTTAATTGTAGATGGATAGCTGAAACTCTCGCCGGTCTTGCCCGTTATGGACATTAAGATCAATGCAAAGGTAATAACAAAGGCGATGGTAACCTGGAATATGGCATTAACCAGCCATGCAAAGAAGAAATAGTTCAGATAAGTTCTTAAATTTGTGCTTTTAGTTACAAAATAAATAATTGGAATAGCTGTAAGAGTCACTAAAAAAAATATAAAAATAAATTTATAGGCCATTGTTATTATCCTGGTGAAGCAATGAGGGCATTAGTATACACAAGTTGGGAAAACTGGAAATGGGTAAAGCTACCTATGAGGAATAATAGGAACAGATAGATTAAAACCCCTGAAATAGTTGCTTGTACCCGGCTGGCAGGTACAAGCTGATTTTTTTAAGATGTATGTTCTTAAATTACTGAGGCACTACGTTCTGTGCCTGTGGGCCTTTTTCGCTGTCCACAACACTGAACTCTACTTTCTGGCCTTCATCTAGTGAACGATAGCCGTCTCCGCCTATCTCACTGTAATGAACAAATACATCCTTGTCATTTTCGCGCTCAATAAAACCAAACCCTTTGGTTGCATTGAACCACTTTACGGTGCCAATCTCACGTTCTGACATGATGGGCGCCCTCCTTAAAGAAAATTGGATTATGCTAGTGGTTCAAAATCAATTTCAGATGTGAATCTTAATCTAGACTAGAACTACTGCAAAAACAATCTGACAATATCACATAAAATATTATTTGTCAAAACAATAAATTTAATATTAACAATTAGTTACCCGAATATTTAACAGGTAAAAATAAATAATAATTTAAAGTTGATGAATGGATATTATAATTATGTACAATATAAATAAATTTAAATCAGGAGAACTAAGGACAAATGAAACTTAAAACTAAAAATCTACTTTTATTAACAATCTCTCTGGCTTTACTTGCCGTGTTTGCTGCATATGACAGTGCTGAGTCGGAAACAACCCCCTCCCTTACAGAGGTCGACTCCAAATATGTATGCATGGTAACAAATAAACTGTTCCCGGATGTACAGATCCCGGTAGAAGTGGCTGATAAGACATATTACGGCTGCTGTGAGATGTGTAAGGCTCAGCTTGCTAACAACCCCGCCAAGAGAGTAGCTACTGACCCCTTGAGTGGAAAGTCCATAGATAAATCAGATGCTGTAATAGGTGCTGCTCCTGATGGGAAAGTGTACTATTTTGAAAATAAGGCAAACCTTGATAGTTTTACAAAGAATTAGACTTTAATTCGCTGTAACATCCACATTGATACAGCTTGTACTTCCCAGCCTTTTCTGCATAAGAGTCGCAATTGAATCAGCTCTTTCCTTGGCTTTTTCGGCTCTTTCACCTTCAAAGAGTTCATCGATAGTTGTGCTGAATAGGTAAAGCCACCTTGTAAAATGGCCTTTTCTAAGCGGTATCTTCTTGTTTAACTCGTGATGTACGTTCATAACCTCGGGGCCCCTTTTATACACGGGCCTTGTAAACAGTATGGTTTCCCAGAAATCACAGATTATGGAAAGGTGTTCTTCAAGGTCTATTTTTGCAATATCTGTAAATATAAAACCTATGATCGGGTCCTTAAGCATTTTTTCATAAAACCTGCTTATAAGTTCTTCAAGGTCTGCTCTTGTTTCAATATCGTTCATATTAATTTGTTTTTAGTTCCTCAATAAATTCATCTTTCGGTACAAGGTAAAAGAGTTTACCCCAGTTTTTTAAAACCCCGGCATGCTGGCCCGCGTCTTCGCCCGTGCCCCAGAAAAGGTCTACCCTGTGCGGCCCCTTTATTGCCCCGCCGGTGTCCTGGTCGAGTACAAACCTTGAAGTAGTTACCCAGGTGTTTGGCCGTGTTGAAAACTCGTCTGAAAAAGTAGGCCTTGGAAACTCCATAAAAGCCAGGGTTCCTTTAGGATAAAAACTCTTATCAGTGGCAATGGTCCTGCCGTCTACCACCTGCGCCCCTGAATGGGTAACAGGCCTGCCCTCTATTTTCCTGAAAAAAACATAACTTGGATTTTGAAAAAGTATTTTTTGCTGCTCTTCCGCAGAGAGGCTCCTTAGGTGTTTATCAAGTGCCTGCATTGTCATATCTTCTTTTGGAATTTTATGATAGAGGAGTTTGCCAATCCCGACATATGGGTGTCCGTTTTTGGCTGCATACCCAAGCCTTACTTCCTTTCCGTTTGTAAACTTTACAGTACCCGAGCCCTGCACCTGTAAAAAGAATGCATCCACCGGGTCTACCCAGGCAAGTTCGAGCCGTTTCTTCTCAAGCACACCCTTACCGTCTATTTCCTCCCTGGAATAATAAGGAACTATATTCTTACTGGTTCCTTCATTATAAGCCGGGGTAAGGCGTCCGGGGATAATTGAAAGATTGGTCTTTGGGTCAAGCACCTGGTCCTTTATCGGGGACATTTTCTCAAACTGGTTTGAATACTTACCCAGGTGAAAATTAACCAGGTCATCAGGGACGGCGTAAAGAGGCTGGGAGTACTTATCAGTCTTTCTTTTTGAACCCATAAGTACCGGCTCAAAGTAAGAAGTAATAAACACATCCCCCCAATCGTCATCGCCGTAAACCTCGTAAAAATCAAAATTCTCTTTCACAAGGGTATAGAAATCCTTTTTTGTCAGTCCGAGGTTTATCTTTTCGGTAAGGTAATACATAGATAGTATATAGTCGTCTTTGTTAATCTGCTTTGGCCCGAAGGTCATGGTTTCGGCATTGGAACGGTGAAGAATTTCTACATTTTCATTAATGCCATCAGAAAGCTCTTTAAGCCCAAGGTCATCAGAAAGGTTCTTTGGTGGACCTGCTTTTCTCATTGCCTGCTTTGCATCAGTGGCAGGGTCTCTGTCACAGGATACAAAAAATACAAACAGGCTGAGAATACAAAGTAGTATAGTTGGTTTGCGCATAAATATAATATTACAAAGTCTTAAGAGTTAAACAAAATTCTGTGATTATAAAGTTGTCCAGCCTCCGTCAATCACAAGATCTGATCCGGTCATATATTTCGAATCATCTGATGCCAGGAAAAGAACTGACTGTGCAACTTCCTCGGGCTCAGCCCTTCTTACAAGCGGTATCATGTCCGCCGCAATTTTATCAAGCTGCTCTTCCGCATCAGGCGGGTTACCCATAAACTCAGGGTCCATCTTGGTTTTGATATAACCCGGGCAGATTGAGTTTACCCTGATGTTTTCACCAGCATGATCAAGTGCCATACTTCTGGTTATCTGCCTTACCGCTCCTTTTGATGCATTATAGGCCATGCAGTTTTCCATTCCCACAATCCCCAGAACACTGGAGTTATTAATAATCGAACCGCCGCCGTGTTTTGCCATTAAAGGGACTGCAAACTTACTTGCCAGGTAAACGCCCTTTACATTAATGTTCATTGTCCTTTCCCACACTTCGTCTGTAGTGGTAACAACAGTGCCGCCTTCAAGTATGCCGGCATTATTAAAAAGAATATCAATTTTACCGTACCTTTCGTAAAAATCATTCACCGCCTGCTCAACTTCCCCGGACTGGGAAACATCTACTTTATATGAGATTATTTCTCCCGGCCCTTCCGCCTCAAACACTACCTTGTCGAGGTTTTCCTGTGTCCTTGCCATAATGCCGACAGTAGCGCCCTCTTTACAAAATAGCAGTGCAGTTGCTTTACCTATCCCCTCACTGCCTCCCGTGATTAATGCCGTCTTACCTTCCAGTCTCATAATTTTCTCCTAAATAAAGTGATCTTTTTGATAAATATATCTATAATAGAACTTATGAAAGTAAAAAACAAATTCATTGCGGCCACCGTACAGGCGGCCCCCGTATTTTTAAACAAAGATAAAACCATTAAAAAAGTGGTAAGCCTTATGAACCAGGCTGCAAAAAAAAAGGCTGACCTTGTTGTATTTCCCGAAGCATTTATTCCGACTTACCCTTTCTGGCCAAAAGATCTGGGGTTTGGGCCGGTGAAAAAAATTACTATGGACCTTCATATGGAACTTCATAAGAACTCTGTAGAAGTACCCGGAAGTGATACAAGGAAGATTGGCCAGGCTGCAAAAAAGGCAGGCATAAACGTAATAATTGGTGTGAATGAAAAGGAAGGAGGCACCCTTTATAACACGATTCTTTATTTCTCAAAAAAAGGTGAGTTAATTGGAAGGCATAGAAAACTGATGTCGATTGACAGTGAGAAGTGCGTCTGGGGCAATGGTACTTCAGAAGATTTAAAAGTATTCGATACAGAGCTTGGAAAAGTAAGCGGCCTCTTTTGTTATGAACACCACCTTACGCTTGCCAAGTATGCACTTTATCAAAAAGGCGAACAGGTTCATGCAAGTCTTTGGGGCGGTCACGGGTTTGTAAAAGACACGATGGATTTTGCATGTAAACAGTACGCTTTTGAAGGACAGTCATTTGTTATTATTTCAGCAATACATATTACCAAAGATATGATCCCGGACTCATTCCCGTTAAAAGAAGAGACCCTTTGGGACTATCCGGGCGGCAGCGGCATTATTAATCCCCGCGGACAGTATATTGCTGGGCCGGTATTTGATAAGGAAGAAATTCTTTACGCCGAGATTGACCTTGACCAGATTATAAGGGCAAAATCCGTTATTGACTGCAGCGGTCATTTTTCAAGGCCTGACATATTTAATTTTGAGATAAAAGAGAGTTAACCCCGGTTTAAAAATGGCCGAATACTCCTTTATAACAGAATGGGAATTTGATGCACCTATAGAATCCGTATGGGACGAGATTTATAACCCCGGAAGCTGGCCCGAATGGTGGGACTATGTTGAAAGGGCCACCGAAATTAAAAAAGGTGATGACCTGGGCGTTGGTTCCCTTTGGATATATAGATGGAAGACCCGTCTATTTTATTCATTTACTTTTTATGTTGAGACTTACCTTGTGCAGCCGCCCTACAGATTGGAGGGTAATGCAAGCGGTGACCTTGAAGGCACGGGGAAATGGTCACTGTCTGAGGAAAACGGATACACGAAGGTTGTCTATGAGTGGAAAGTAAGGACCAATAAATCATGGATGAATATCCTTGCCCCGATTGCCTACCCGTTTTTTAAGTGGAACCACACAACTGTTATGGATAATGGTTATAAGGGGTTAAAATATAAGCTTCAAGGCAGTAATTGATAATATTATTCGTACTTCAGTAATTTCAATAAAAAAAGGAGCGGTGACAGTAATCACAGCTCCCTATAGATTATGAATATTTTCTTTAAAGTTATATTACAAATCAGGACTTCCAATAACCAATGTGTCTGGTGGAAGTTCAATTTGTCCAACATTCTGAAACCACATAGAATCCATACTCCCCCTGCCGTTCCCATTATTTAAGCCAATAAAATATATTCCATCACTATCAGTATCGCCACCGTCTTCTAAATATTCCAGTCGCACAAACCCATCAGATATTTGATTACCCGGGCAGAGTAGTTCCCCTCCTTTTGAATGTGGAATGGCCTCGTTTATTCCGTATTCAAAACTTGCTACACTCGACGAACCACCTTCGTCAGAAACTTCTTCAAGTAACTGTTCAAGCTGTGGATGGTTCTCATTTACACAAGCAAAAACAACGTTCCTGCATGAAAATACATTTTCATTTAAGTCATAAATATTTACGTCTAGATTAACCCAAACATCCAGTACATTAGCAATCAGTACCTCAAGGTCATCCTGCGGCCCGTCATCATCAAAAGGTATGCCTATAATATCAGATAATGTAACACCGCTCTCTGTGTTAAAGTTGAAAGTAGCAAAATCATCAAGATCTCCGCCACTTTGATCATTTTCTTCTCCCTGGAGATTAGTCCTGTATTCATATCCGGTATTATCAAGTATTCGAAGGTTACCCATCATTTCTGCATCAAAATCAAATCCAGAACCCTCACCAAGAGCTACAAAAACACCATATGCTCCATCTGGTAATATCACACCTGAATCATTTCCGTCATTTGTAATTATATCTCTGAGGTTATAAACATGAGTATCGCTGGGTGTATAAAGATCGAAAAAGTTATTCTCATTGCAATTATTGCTGACATCAAATATTTGTATATGAACATTGTTATTTGTAGCAGCAACATTAGTAACCTGGATATAAGTCTCTCTTTCCCTAAGGTCAAAGAACCCAAATAAAGATTCATCCGCCGCATCCGTAACTGGAATATCAAAATCATTGCCAGATATGCCGGGCATTGCAGTTATTAAAAGTAATGTAATTCCAAGTAATAAATATTTTATTTTATTAATCATACCGCCTCCTTAATACTTGCAATTTAATATACCTAAAGAAAATAAAAAAAACCTATAATGAACGGTAAAATGCAATTTTTATTACGAAACAAGCAATATTTTTATCTGAATTCACCTAATCAAATTTTAACTTTTATTAAATATCACCAAACACAACTACTCTAAATCATTCATTATTATTAAATATGAAATAATTTTATAATATTTCTGAATCCTTTATAGTTGCAGATGCAACTATATATACAACAACAATTTAACAGGAGGTAGAAGATAATGAATAAATTACTTCTAACATCAGTTTTAGCTTTAGCATTTGCATTACCACTTAGTTCGTACGCGGGAGTTAACGCTCTTGGAGTTCACCTGCCAATCGAACGTAACGAGGTTTCGGAAAGTACCGGCGGATATGTAGCTTCAGACTTTGGTGATACATTAAAAGTCCAGAAGCTAAGCAACAGCGACAGATCGATTACTTCAGATAGTGACCGCGAGAAATACCTGGTATTCGGTGTTGATCTAAACAAAATTAACAATTCATAGGTTGTCCTGAGTACCTATGTACTAATTGTTATAAAGCCCAGTCAGAGATGGCTGGGCTTTTTTATATCCGCAATCTGCTACTTTTTAAATTGATACTTTTTAAACAAACCTTTTTCATTGCCCTCTTCAATAGTATTTGTTTCTCCACCAGATTCACAACTACCATTTAACAGTATCTTAATTGTTCTCGTGTTATTATCTTCTGAAACCTCTTTTACATTGTTAAAATTGTCCAGAAGTATGCGCACTTCTGTCGTCTCACCCGGATTTAACCAAATAACGGCGTTTATTGTCTTCTTTTCATTTGCCCCGATGCCTTTTACCAGTCTTGAAGAATCTATTGTGCCGTTTATCTCAATACCGGAGAAAAACCTTTGGCTTACAGCAATGGCCCCCTTGTTATAAATTTCATAATCAAAGGTTACGGCACATTTACCCTCTTCTTTTTTAATAGCAGACACCGACCTTAGAACCACAGTTTCATTGTCCGGGACTTCATTGCCTGCAACTACAACATTTCCCGAGAACTGTAAATCAGGATAAAAGGGGGAATCTGCTTCTTCTGCTAAAACAAGCAGCGTAAAGGAAAGGCAGAATAAAATTAATATAAATACGGTTTTTTGAATTTTGTTTATCATCTCAACATTATTAAAAAATATCCTCATCTTTAATACTATCACAATAAGTTACGGTTAAAATAAATAGTTATGACTATGAACTTAGATAACAAAACAGTAATTATCACTGGCGCTTCATCCGGCATTGGATTCTCTTCTGCAAAGCTGTTTGCTAAAGAGGGAGCAAATGTCGTGCTTGCTGCCAGGAGCACTGGCAAGCTTGATGAACTCGAAACAGAGCTAAAACAATACGATGTAAAGATATTAAAAGTGACGACAGATATTTCAAAGCTTTCCGAGTGTAAAAACCTTATAAAAGAAACAATAAAAAGTTTTGGTACCCTGGATATAATCGTAAACAACGCTGGCTACACTTCACAGGGAGAATTCAAAGATGTTGAACTAAAGGAATACGACCAGATACTGGAAGTAAACCTCAAGGCACCTATCAGGTTAACAAAACTTGCACTTCCCCACCTTTTAAAATCATCTTCCGGAAGAATAATCAATGTAGCCTCAATACTTGGAATATTCCCTATTCCCTCGGAGACAGTCTACTCTGCAACAAAGTTTGGCCTCAGGGGATTTAGTTATGCGCTTGCCGATGAGCTTGTAAACACAAATGTCAGGGTTTGCCTTATCTGCCCCGGGCCCGTTGATACACCTTTTATTATGGATCATATCGACAAGGTCCATGACCTTGTCTTCTCTACTTCCGTCTCTACGCCTGAAGAAATTGCGGGGCTTATACTAAAATCTGCTAAAGACGGCAAAATGGAGCGTATTAAACCCGGCCATACAGGCTTACTTGCAAAGATTGGTATGTTAATTCCATTCCTTAAAAAACTTCTGCTGCCTTTTATGATTATGGACGGTAAACGAAGAAAGGCTAAATATATTAAGAAGTACAGTGAAAAAAATTAACCGTAAATAATAAATCCGGCATTAAAATTATAGTAATACATTTATTAAAGGGTGAATGGTTATGAAAAAGATAGTTGTAATTATAATAGTTGCCGCTTTCGGGTTTTCATTAACATCATGCGACAACATCTTGAATACAAAAGAAGAAGATGACGGCCATAAAAGTGCAATGGAGCAGCTTGAAGAAGAGGGTAATGTAAGCAACAGCAGAAGGGTAGACCTTGTAAGGGAAGTTATTAAGGCTAATGAGGACTTTACCGAAGTTGATATAGATAAAGAAAAAATTGGCCTGGAATAAGCAAGGCCCTAATCTTTTTGATTACCGGGAAACTTTTTCAATACTTTTTAATCTTAATATTCGTATGTTAAATACGGATATTAACTATGAAAACTAAAACACTATTATTCACAATCATTTTCACCTGCTGTATTCTGATTTTTTCTCATAATTCCTATGCAGAAGAAAACATTCCGCAGACCTTTGTAAACCTTGTAACAGCTGATGACAAGGGTAAACAAAAATCCCTCGATTACATAAGGAAAAACTGGGAGCCCTCATACACAATTATGATACTCGAAGTTATTTACCTGACGCGCGGGCCGGCTTTTACAGGGGAGTATCTGAAACTGCTGGAAGAAAAGACCGGTAAGAAATTCGGATACAATATAGATGCCTGGTATGAATGGATCTGGAACCAGGAAAGTATTGACCATAAGCAGTACGCCGATTTTAAATCCCTGCTTTATTCAAACATAGACCCCAGGTTTGCAGCTTATTTTAACAGCAACTATAAATCCAAAATAAGACTTGATGAAGTCAGGTGGGGAGGAGTGGTGCAGGACGGCATTCCCCCGCTAAGAAACCCCGTAATGATTAATGCTAATGAGGCAAAATACCTTGATGACAGCAATATTGTGTTCGGCCTCGAGGTAAATGGTGACGCAAGGGCCTATCCGAAAAGGATTATGGCCTGGCATGAAATGTTTGTTGATGAGGTAGGGGGCATACCAGTTGCAGGTGTTTACTGCACTCTTTGCGGGTCTATGATACTGTATAAAACCGAGATAAACGGTGTAAATCACGAAATTGGAACAAGCGGCTTTTTATACAGATCCAATAAATTAATGTATGACAAAAAAACCCAGTCACTTTGGAACACGCTCTGGGGAAGGCCCGTAATTGGCAAACTTGCAGATGAAGATATAGAACTGGAAAAAAAGAGCATTGTTACAACTACCTGGGGAGAATGGAAAAAAAGACACCCTGACACCAAGGTACTGTCCCTGAAAACAGGACATGCAAGGGACTACAGTGAAGGAGCGGCCTACAGGCAATACTTTGCAACCGATGAGCTTATGTTTACAGTGCCAAAGCTCGATAAAAGGCTTAAAAACAAAGATGAAGTTCTGGGGCTTATATTTGTAGAACATGCCGACATGCCTTTTGCAGTCTCATCTGCGTATTTATCAAAGAAACCTGTTTATCAAAACAGTATTGGTGAAAAGGATTTTGTAGTATTCACAGATAAATCAGGCGCTTCAAGGGTGTATGAGTCAAAGGGAAAAGAGTTTACAGACTGGGACAAGCTATATTCAGTAAAAGATAGTAGTAATACAAGCTGGACACTGTCAGAATCCAGGATCGAATCTTCTGATGGAGAGGTCCTTTACAGACTCCCCGCTCACAGGGCATTTTGGTTTGGCTGGTATTCAGCTTACCCGAATACAAAACTGGTATTTTAATAAGTCTTTTTCAAATACTGTTTTTCTTAATATAATAGTTACCCAATGAAGAGTTATGACCTGGCAATTGTAGGCGGAAGTTTTGGCGGCCTTGCCTGTGCCGGCGCAGCCGCGGCAAGGGGACTAAAGACACTTGTAATTGATAAGAAAAAGACACCTGATACTTATACGCAGAGTACCGGAATTTTTGTAAAAGAAATTGCAGACCAGGTGGACCTGCCTGCAAAACTTGTAAACAAGATTCACGGCGTAAGGCTATACAGCCCTAATTTTAACTACATTGACCTGGTATCTCCCGGCTATTACTTCCTTGCAACAGACACCTGCGCTATCCTTAAATGGTTTTCTGAGCAGGCAGAAAAAAACGGTGCAGATCTAAGGTATGGCAAAGAAGTAAAGAACGGTGTTATTGAAGAAAATAAAATTATTATTCCGGAACACAAAATATCATGCTCCTATCTTGTAGGTGCAGACGGGGCTACATCAGAAGTAGCTGATATATTTCAGCTCGGACGAAACAGTGAGTTTCTGCTTGGCACGGAATACGAGGTAAAAGGTATTGATAACATTGAAAAGGATTTCCTTCACGTGTTCCTTGATTCGGAACTGGCACCAGGATATATCGCCTGGATGGTCCCCGGGGTAAACCTTACCCAGATAGGGCTTGCAACAAAATTTCCCATCAGGCCAAACATACCCAGGTTTTACAACAAGTTAATCAACCACTTTGGATTTAAGAATCTGGAAATAGTAAACCGAAGAGGCGGGTACATACCATGCGGCGGCCCGGTGAGGCCAATAGCCAGGGAAAATATATGCCTGTTGGGTGACGCTGCTGGTTTTGTATCCCCAATGACAGCGGGCGGGATCCACCCTGCAATTGAAATAGGAAGACTGCTTGGAATATCAATAAGTGATTACCTGCAGGACGGCGGATACCCGCCTGAGAATGTAATAAAAAAACATATCCCGTCTTACAGGTATAAAAAAATCATTAGAAAAATGTCTGACATTGTCACACCTCCCAATAATGTTCTAAACTTTCTGCTCAACAACTACCTCTTCAGAAAAAGTGCACAGCTTATATTCTTTCACCATCGGGGTCTTATGTCTGTTGATGCGTGGAAGGATATTCTTGACAATAAAAAATAGTTCTTGACTAATCAGTACAGAATAGTTTATTCTAATCCGTATGGCAAGAAACCGCGAGTTTGATATCAATGAAGCACTGACTTCAGCTATGGGCCTCTTCTGGTTAAACGGCTACTCAAACACTTCTCTCGACAACCTCCTCGAATCAATGGATATAGGTAAGGGCAGTTTCTACCAGGCCTTTGATAATAAAAGGGACCTATATTTACAATCACTTGAACTCTATAAAAACCAGAGCCGCTACTTTTTCGAAGAGATATCTTCAAATGGTAAAGGAATCAAAAGGCTTAAGAACTATTTTGTAAGCCTTATCGAAGAAATGTATAAGGAAGACTTTGTCCAGCGCGGCTGTTTTCTCTGCAATGCATCAATAGAAAATTCGGGAAAAGACAAAGAAATCAATAAAATAGTAAGTTCGGGATATAAAGAAATTATAGACAAGCTTAAGGAAATTGTAGAAGAATCCCAGGCAATGGAAGAGATAAAAAAGGACCTTAACCCCGGCGATACTGCCCACTTGCTTTTCAGCAGTTCTTACGGGCTACTTATGCTGGCTAAATCAGATTTTAAAAAAAGTAAGATAAAAAAAATAGCGATGGATACAATAGATATTTTAATATAAATAAATAATCGGAATCTAAAAATAAAAAATTTTTATCTATTTTTGTACTGAGTAGTACAAAAAAAGGAGATAAGCAATGAGTGGGAGTGCTAAAATTAATTCATACATAAATTTTGTATTGAAGTGGAGGTGGGCTGTTTTAATTGGTTCACTTTTACTTGCAATAGGACTGGCAACGGGAATGCCCAAACTCGGGCTTAACAATGATTACAGGGTGTTCTTCAGTGAAGATAATCCCGACCTTACCGCATTTGATGCCCTTGAAAACACCTATACAAAAAATGACAACGTACTGATCCTGATTAACCCGAAAGAAGGTGATGTATTTAACCAGACCACGCTTGGGGCAATATATGAAATCACCGAAGATTCCTGGCAAATACCTTATTCCACAAGGGTGGATTCCATTTCCAATTTTCAGCATACCTGGGCAGAAGGAGACAACCTGATCGTTGAAGACCTGATCGAGGAAAGGGATTTTAGTGACAAAGATATTCAAAGGGCAAAAGAAGTATCTGTAAAAGAGCCTTTTATATATAGGAAATTACTATCTGAAGACTTAAAAACAGCCGGTATTAATGTCAGGATACAGGCACCGGGTGAATCTGTATCGGAAGTTCCGGAGGTAGCCGCTTTTGTAAGAGACCTGAGAGACAAATACAAGGCAGAATATCCTGACCAGGAAATAAGGCTGGTCGGTGTATCAATGATGAACAATGCTTTTGCCGAAACACCAATAAAAGATATTTCATTCGTTATGCCTCTTATGTTTCTCCTGTTTACTGTCGCATTAATACTTTTTCTGCGCTCACTGATAGCGGCCCTTGTCACATTTGTCCTGGTAATTATTTCGACCATTACCGCTCTTGGTACAGCCGGACACCTGGGTATTTTTCTTGACCCGGTTAGTGCCGCTGTACCCTACATCATACTTACCCTGGCAGTCGCTGATGCCATACATATACTGGTCACCTTTTTCCATGAACTTCAGGCCGGCAAAAGCAAATCCGATGCACTGAGGGAAAGCTTCCAGGTAAATGTAAAACCCGTATTCCTGACAAGTATTACTACAGCTATAGGATTTTTAAGCCTTAATTTCAGCGATTCACCGCCGTTCAGGCTCCTTGGAAACCTGACCGCATTCGGTGTGATGGTGGCCTGGTTTTATTCAATGACATTTTTACCTGCAGTAATTTCCATCCTGCCTGTAAAAGCTCCAAAAAAATTAAAATTCGCTACCAGCTTTATGGAAATGCTCAGCGGATTTGTCATCGCTCATCACAGAACTATCCTGGTAGTCCTAGGGACTATTACACTTATACTTATTCTTTCTATATCAAGGCTTCAGATTAATGACAGGTACCATGAATATTTTAGTAAAAAGCTTGATATCAGGAACGACATGGAATTTTCAATTGATAATCTGACAGGGGTTTACCTGACAAGTTTTTCTCTTGAGTCCGATGGTACAAACGGAGTAAGTAACCCCGAATTTCTGGCAAAAGTAAGTGAATTTACAGACTGGTTAAAGGCAAAACCGGAAGTAGCTCATGTAAACACCTTTAGCGACACCATGAAAAGGCTCAATATGAATATGAACGGGGACGACCCTTCTTACTACAGTCTTCCTGAGTCCCGGGAGCTGGGTGCACAGTATCTCCTGCTATATGAGATGTCACTCCCCTATGGGCTTGATGTAAATGACCAGATAAATATTGATAAAAGTTCTCTCAGGATAGACGTTACATACGGTGATCCTGATCTAAGAGTTATTGAGGCAAGCAGTCTCGACGCAAACAGGTGGCTCAGGGAAAACGGGCTAAAGACAATGCAGGATAACCGGGGCGCCGGTACAACGATGATGTTTGCAAATATTACGAGGAGAAACATCGACGGAATGATAGTCGGTACTACTGTTGGTTTTATACTAATTGCTTTTATAATGATGCTTGCTCTCAGGAGTTTTAAGATTGGCCTTTTAAGCCTGATTCCCAATATCCTTCCTGCCGCAATGGCATTTGGGATATGGGCATTAATAAAAGGGGAGATTGGGTTCGCAATAACCGTGGTTGCAAGCATCTCGATCGGTATAATTATCGATGACACGGTACATTTCCTGTCTAAGTACTACCGTGCACGAAGAGAGTTGCGTTATGCAACACCAGATGCAATAAAATATGCATTTGAGACTGTCGGCATGGCCCTGGTCGGTACTTCTTTTATTATTGCATGCGGGTTTTTAATGCTGGGCCTGAGCACATTCAGGGTAACGGCTTATATGGGCCTTTTAACATCAGTAGCAATTATATGTGCGTTAATCACGGACTTTTTACTACTGCCGGCCATTCTTATGACAATTGATAAAAAGGACTATAAAAAAAGTTAAATACAGGAGGAAACAATGAAATTAACAAACTTAACCTTAAAGGCATTATTATTGGTTTTAATACTGTCACCCATTGTACCTGCAACGGCACAAACACCAGAGGAGCAGGGAAAAGAAATTGCTGTAGAAGCCAAGAAAAGAGACACCGGGTGGAACGACAACAAATCCGTTTCAAAGATGATCCTCAGGAATAAACAGGGGCAGGAAAGTGTAAGGGTGCTAAGGCAGAACAACTTTGAAGTAAATGATGAAGGCCTTGGTGATAAAAGCGTTGTTGTATTCGATGAGCCCCGCGACATACAGGGTACGGCATTATTATCACACACCAAGATTCTTGACCCTGACGACCAGTGGCTTTACCTTCCGGCACTAAAAAGGGTAAAAAGGATTTCTTCCAAGAACAAATCGGGCCCTTTTGTAGGAAGTGAATTTGCATACGAAGACCTTCTTGCCCAGGAAGTTGAAAAATATAACTACAAATTTTTACGTGAAGAAAAATGCGGTGAGCTTGAATGTTTTGTTGTCGAGTCATACCCGTTATATAAGAACTCAGGGTATACAAGGCTTAATGTATGGTGGGACATGGATGAGTACAGGGTACAGAAAATAGATTTTTATGACAGGAAGGACTCTCTCCTTAAGACCCTGACTTATAATGGATACCAGCAGTATAACAATAAGTTCTGGCGCGCTGACAAACTCAGCATGGTAAACCATCAGACAGGAAAGAGTACTGATATTATTATAGATGACTGGGAGTTTGCCATTGGCCAGAATGTAAATGAATTTACACCGGCAAGGCTAAAAAGGGCAAAATAAACTATATGTATAGTAAAGTTTTTTCCATTACCGTTTCACTTATGCTGATCTCCATTTTGGCAACTGCCGGGGATTTTGACTTCAGGGGGGAAATTTCCACTGAGATCAGGATCTTCCCCAAAGATGTTCAGTTTGCCGACCAGGATAATTACCATTTTGACCCCTCGGTAAAAATAGAAACGGAATTTATTTATGAACTTGATTCCGGGACGGACAGGTTTACCTTTATTCCATTTTTCCGTTATGACCTCGAAGACGATAACCGCACTCACTTTGATATTCGTGAATTAAACTGGATACATTTTGGCTCAAACTGGACCTTTCTTGTTGGAAACGACATCGTTTTCTGGGGCGTTGCCGAATCAAGGCACCTTGTTGATATTATAAACCAGATTGATTTTGTTGAAGATATAGACAACGAAGACAAACTCGGCCAGCCCATGGTCTTTTTTTCATATGAAACGGAGAAATATGGTGCTGCGGAGTTCTATTTTATGCCGTATTTTAGAAAGAGAACTTTTCCCTCGGCAGATGCAAGGCTCAGGGGGCCGCTTCCAATAAGTGAAGACCCGGAGTATGAGTCGGACCTTGATGAGTTTCATCCTGATTTTGCTTTCAGGTGGTTCAGCACTATAAAAGAACTGGATGTTGGCCTTTCATTTTTTTACGGTACCAGCAGGGAACCGATATTTCTCACTGAAACCAGGGATAATGGAAGCCAGTTTTTCCGCCCGTTTTATCAGATTATAAACCAGGTAGGCCTTGATGCCCAGTGGACCAGGGACGCATGGCTGCTCAAACTCGAAGCAATTGGCCGCGGCGGGCAGGGAAGCTATTTTTTCGCAACAGTATTCGGGTTTGAATACACATTTTTCCAGGTATTTGGTTCTAACGCGGACCTGGGATTACTTTCCGAATACCTTTATGACGGAAGGGATAAAAACCTTGAGTTTGCACCACCAACATTCTTTGACCACGACATATTTGCGGGTCTTCGTTATACGCTAAACGATATTGAAGACACGGAATTCCTGGCCGGCCTGACCACTGACACAAGGACAGGAGAGATGCTTGGTTTTATAGAAGCCTCCAGACGATTTGGTGAAAGCTGGGTCGCTGAGATTGAAACAAGGCTTTTTCTTAATTCAGACGGCGAGCAGGATATCTTTGAAGGCTTTAAAAACGATAGTTTTATTAATATAAGCATAGGCAGATATTTTTAAACTTACCTTCAGTTCACCAGCTTCAGTAATATTACCGGTTTAATTCACTCTGAATTCCCTCTATAATTAGTCAATACAAACCTGCCAACCAAGGAGAATTTATGTCTACAAAATACGATGCAATAGTAATTGGAACGGGCCAGTCCGGCCCCTCAGTCGCGTCAGCACTTGCAGGGAAAGGAATGAATGTAGCAATAATCGAGAGAGATTTATTCGGCGGTACATGTGTAAATACAGGATGTATCCCAACCAAGACACTTGTGGCCAGTGCCAGGGCAGCTTATGTTGCAAGATCTGCTGAGAAATATGGTGTGAAAATTGAAGGCAATATTTCAGTTGATATGAAGGCTGTAAAAGAAAGGAAGGATGAAGTGGCAGGAACTTCAAATAAAAATGTAGAGTCATGGATGAGGGGTACTGAGAATTTAACAATATACGAAGGCCACGGGAGATTCCTTTCAGACAACTCTGTTGGCGTAGGGGATGAAATACTTGAATCAGATAAAATTTTTATTAACGTTGGCGGAAGGGCGTTTGTTCCTGACTTTCCGGGTATAAATGAAGTACCGTTTTTTACAAATTCAAATATGATGGATGTGGACTTTTTACCAAAGCACCTTGTAGTAATTGGCGGAAGCTATATAGGGCTTGAGTTTGCCCAGATGTACAGAAGATTTGGAAGTGAAGTAACAGTAATTGAAAAAGGGGCAAGCCTCATAGGCCGTGAAGATAAAGACGTATCCGACACGGTAAAGGAAATCCTTGAAAGTGAAGGAATAAATATCAGGCTCAATGCGGATTGTATTGCAATGCATAATGAATCAGGGGACAGCATTTCTGTCGGTGTTGACTGTGAAGATGAAAATAACAGGGTAACGGGAAGCCATATTCTACTTGCTGTCGGCAGGACTCCAAACACTCATGACCTTGGACTTGAAAATACAGGAATTGAAACTGACGAGAGGGGTTATATAAAGGTTAACGACAAACTCGAGACTGCAGTAAAAGGAATCTGGGCAATAGGTGATTGTAACGGAAGGGGCGCTTTTACACATACGTCGTATAATGACTTTGAAATTGTTGCGGCCAACCTGCTTGATAATGACCCAAGAAGTGTGGATGACAGGATCACCTGCTACGGGCTGTTTATAGACCCACCTCTTGGTAGAGTAGGTATGACCGAAGACCAGGTCCGCAGATCCGGAAGAAAAGCACTGATCGGCAAAAGAATGATGTCCCGTGTGGGAAGGGCAAGGGAGAGGGGAGAAACATACGGGTTTATTAAGGTAATTGTCGATGCAGATACAAAAGAAATCCTGGGATCTACAATCCTCGGCATCGAAGGTGATGAAGCTATTCACTGCCTGATTGATGTAATGTACGCAAAAGCGCCTTACACAGTAATATCAAGGGCCGTACATATTCACCCGACTGTTTCGGAACTTATACCAACCGTACTTCAGAGTCTGGAACCATTTGAATAGATTGATTTTTAAGGAAGGTCATGAAAGATAATCGTATTTTATTTTTGCGGCAAGGATAATTAACGCTAATATCCCTGTTATTGAATTTGCTATGATGAGTGCCCAGTCTTTAATCATTATCCCGTAAGTCAGCCATAGCAGTAGTCCGCTCGTCAGAATCAGATACATAGGCAGGGATAAGGACTTTGTGTCTTTTTCCCTAAGTGTTTTTATAACTTGGGGTAAAAAAGCGGAAGTTGTAAGGAGTGCTGCCAAAATACCAAAAATATCTACAGTTTCCATCTAAAAGTTTTCTATTGTCATACATTCAGTACAAAGTACTGATGTTGGGTCAAACTCCAGTCTTTCAATCTCAATTATCTCTTCGCAGTAGGAGCAAGTGCCAAATTCACCATTCTCAATCCGCTGCCATGCAGCATCAATTTTTCGAATCTGAATTTTTCTACGTCGCTGGGATTCAAGGGCCATTTGCTGACTCTGCATCTGATCCATCCTGCTTAGTCGGCCAATTCTCGACTGATCCAGTTCAACGGTTTTTGTATCATCTGAGTTAGCCTCTTCTGCTTCCATAAGTTCGTCTCTTAGCTTAATCAGCCTGAGCCTGAAATGTTTTAAATCAAGTTCTGTATTCAAGTCATTAGTGGTCATGGCTAGATAGTTATTTTAAATTTACCCCGGGTCTGGTTCCCTATATCCTCAATTAATTTATCATATAAATCGACCGGTATCTCTAAATGAAATTTTACTGAGTCACTATACTCTGCATCACCCGGTACTATTCCTGCTTTTGAAAGTGATTGTCTAACCGCATTTTCATTCTGAAAATCCACCTCGATAACCGCTCTTTTAATTTCGACAAACTCTTGTAATTCAAGTTCATCAAGTGCAAGCTGAAGCGAACTCGTGTATGCCCTGACAAGCCCTCCGGGCCCTAAGTTAACACCGCCGTAATACCTTGTAATAACTGTAACAATCTCACCTATATCTTTATGCTGCAGCACGTTAAGCATGGGCTTTCCGGCAGTCCCTGAAACTTCACCGTCATCACCCATACCAATATCCGGAGAACCGGGTCCACCGGCAACAAAAGCATAACAGTTATGGGAAGCGTCACTGTACTTCTCGCTGATTTCCCTTATAAACATTCTTGCACTTTCGGTATCAGTGGCCCTTCCTATTGTAGTAATAAATTTACTTTTTTTAATTTCCTGCTTACTTGTGACGGTCCTTCCCGGGACCATGTATTTATTATTATCAGCCATTTTTATAAAACTTTAACATATTGAGACTATATTATTATTTAGAGTATTTAATTCTTTAAAGGAGAAAGACTTATGGATATGACGCCACTTGCCCTTGAGCTTTGTACAAAGGGCAAAAACTTTGCAACAATTGCAACAACAATGGCCGACGGGTCGCCCCAGGCAAGTGTTACATGGATAGACTCGGACGGAAGTAATATTATCTTTAATACCGCAGAGGGAAGGTTAAAAACCAATAACCTAAGGAGAGACGGCAGGGTTGCACTGACAATAGTAGATGTGGTAAACCCTTACAGGCAGGTCATGATCAGGGGAAAAGTTGTTGAAGATACGCAGGAAGGGGCGTCAGAGCATGTAGACCAACTTGCAAAGAAATATCTGGGTGTAGAAAAATACCCCTACTCACAGCCCGGCGAAGTCAGGGTAATTTTCAAGATATTACCGGAGAAGATTTTTGAAATAGATTCTTAACATAATCTAGTTTGCAGGCTTATCAAACAATGATTTATCAAGGCCATTACTGAATTTCAAACCGGTCATTACCTCTTCTATGTTCATGGTACCCATGTCTGGCACAGTGGCACTGAACTTTCTTGTAACAGGAAGTTTTACACCATCAAACTGCTTATATTCTACTTCCATCAGTATCGGGTCAGTTAAACCGAAATCTAATACAGTAAAATAAAACCTGTCCACAAGATGGGTTTTCGGGTTTATATAAAGAGTATAAGTATCCGAAACATCACCTATGCCGGGTTCAAAGGAAAGCTGAACCAGGTCGTATTCTATACCGCCGACTTTTTCTTTTCCTTTGTAGGAATAAATTATTCCGGGGTCAAGAAGCTTCTGCATCATTGCAAACCAGTAAAAATTGGTTTTCCTGGTAAAATCAGCATATTTAAGTGCTGCTTCATCAGAAACAATTTGGCCGTTAACTGTCATCCAGCTTTCTTTGCCGTTATACCCCTGGATTATTTCACCCTTTAAATCGGGAAATGTTTTATCATCTCTTTGTAGAAATTTTCCCCAGGAAAGTTCTCCATCAAAAACATAACGTTCAACAGATATATCGGACTTGTCCGTATCAATGTTTTTAACAGTGTATGTATATTCAACGTCTTTAAGTGATTTGAGGTCGTCATAGTTTCCCATGACTTCCGTCACCTGATCGATTAACTGTCTTGCATCCGGATCAGCACTTTGATCTGCTGATATTGACTGGGCAAGTAGTAAAACCAAACATATTGTGATTAGGGAAAATATGTATTTCATTTAATACTCCTGATTTAATTTTTATTATATATTATGACTATACTTTTTATTATTAGTTTCAGATTAATTTTAGCTTTTTTTATTTATCTCCCTTAACCAAAGTTCGATCGTTAAAACAGCATTCTCCGGAATAAGCCCCGGAACACCTTTTTCCCGGTAAGCAAGGTGCGGGCTTGCTTTTATCTTTTTATATCCGCCTTCTTTCATTTCGTAAAGTGAATATTCAACTGCTGCCATAGTTTCCCTTTTACCAAGTATTACGTGGTGGTCGATAAAAGTATATTCGTCTACTTTTCTAAGAATATGGTTCATGTGCTCAGGCATACGTTCGGACTGCTGCTGGTTAAGCGGGACTTCATCTCCCTGGTTAAGAAATATTTTTGTATTGTATACAATCTTATCGCCTTTCTTTGCTTCAGGCCCCGTCCCTAAAATTTCTTTAAGAAGCTTTAACCCGGAAACAGATTTCATTAATCTTTACTCATAATCGGTTGTTTTAAACTTGCCCGGCTGACATTCTCCTCTGAAAAAAGCCCATTCCTCACATTCAGTACCATCATTAAAAAGGCAAAAACCAACGTCTCCGTATTTCTCAATCCTTATTGAAGTCTTACCGCCATTTTCTCCGCAAAATACAGATGCAGGGTTCCTAAGCTTTACTTCATTGCTTTTATCCTTGCAGGCGGAAACTGTTATTAGTAAAAATGAAAATATAAATAAAATTGTTAAAAAGTTCTTCAACTTAAACTCCTCCTTTTCAGATCAATATACTACCTCAAAAACTGTATTCCAATTTGTTTAAAAAATTTCACTCTTGAATCCATCAATCTAATGCTTACTCTATATTATTATGGTAGTAGATACTATATTTGAAGAATCTATTTCCCCCTCAGTACTTTATCTTGTAAAACTTCCTGAAACTAAATCTAAAATTATCCGGCAGAACGGCCGCCAGGTTTACTGTGCAAAATATGCAAACTACAAAGGCCTCTTCAGAAAAGATGTTGTTGAAACTAAACAGTTTGGAAGACTATTCTGTGATGATGTCGCCGATAAAATGAAGAATTTTGGTTTTTTCACCTCCGATGAACGTCCTAAATACGGGATATCCTACGGAATTTCTGAAAAGGAATATGACTACATCCTTGAACAAATCTCTGCGGACGAAGACCACCACCTGGTTGTGATGTTTGCATATACCGAAAGGGAAGCACTCGAAACGCAGACCTATTTTGAGAACATGCTTCGAAAAAAATATCTTGATTACCAGCTAAATAAATATAACAATTCAGTCACAAACCAGATTTAAATCCTGTACTACAGTTCCAATTTATATTAATATCTATCCTTACAATGATTATCGGAATCTTAAAGGAAATTAAGAAAGAGGAAAACCGTGTTTCAATGACACCCGGCGGGGTGGAGTTGATGAGTGAGAACGGACACACTGTCCTTGTTGAAAAAGGTGCCGGTATAAACAGCGGTTTTGAAGACTCTGTATACAAAGAGCACGGCGCAAAGATTGTTAAAACTGCTTCTGAAATATATGCCCGTTCCGACATGGTCATGCATGTAAAAGAGCCCCAGCCCTCAGAATTTAAATTAATCAGAAAAGACCAGATAATATTTACATATCTTCACCTCGCAGCAGAAAAAAGGCTTACACAGGCACTGATAAAATCAGGATCTGTAAATATTGCTTATGAAACAATACAAAAAAAGGACGGTTCTCTACCACTTCTTACACCAATGAGTGAAGTTGCCGGACGTATGTCGGTCCAGCAGGGTTCCAAGTACCTGGAAATGGAACACGGGGGGCACGGCGTATTGCTTGGAGGGGTCCCTGGTGTTGACCCCGGAACGGTACTCATTATAGGTGGTGGTGTAGTCGGGACACATGCCGCAAAGACAGCATGCGGACTCGGTGCAAAAGTCTATATCATTGAAAAAAACCTCGAGCGCATGCGCTACCTGAGTGATATCATGCCGAGAAACTGTTTTGTACTTATGTCCCAGCCTGCAACAATTAGGAGATTGCTTTCCATTGCCGATGTTGTTGTTGGTGCTGTACTAATACCCGGTGCAAAAGCCCCGATGCTCGTTACCAGAAAAATGTTAAAAATAATGAAAAAAGGTGCTGTCCTTGTTGATGTTGCAATTGACCAGGGAGGGTGTTTTGAAACATCAAAACCCACTACACATGCTAAACCGATTTATAATGTAGACGGAATTGTTCATTACTGCGTAGCAAATATGCCCGGTGCATTGCCCAAAACTTCAACTATGGCACTTACCAATGCCACGCTTCCCTATGCAATAGAGATTGCAAACAGGGGCTGGAAAAAGGCAATGTGGAAAAACGAGGAAATAAAACTCGGAGCAAATGTTGTAAACGGAAAAGTTACTTATAAAGGCGTAGCCAGTGCATTCAGAATGAAATACACACCAATTGACGAACTGTTAACTTAATCTAATTGCACCTAATTATTATCTGTTTCATCTTCGACATCTATCTCAATCTCAAATGGGGATTTCTCCTCAAAAACACTTAATGCTTCATCCTCTTTATATTCCTGGGCTTCTTTAAGATACGACTGTGCCCTATCGTTACTTAATCCGGAATATGCAGCAAGATAAAAAGTACAAACGCCTAAAGCAATCACCAGTATTTCATCATAAGGAAAAGTTAAATACCCCTTCCCGCCTCCGTAACTCCCAAAATAACTTATAAATGACAGGCAAACTAAAAATGGTATTATCCATAAAGCGTTTTTAAGGTCGATATCACTAGCTGATTCTTTCCTGTAATAAATATTTATAATAAAAAGGACAAGTCCGATAATTAATGCACCGTATAAAACAATAAGGACATTCCACCCGCTCCAGTAAATTATCAGGCTCGAAACACAAAAACCCGCTATACCGAAAAACTGGACAAAAGGCAGTTTAAAGTGCCGTTTTATACTTGAGAACTGTCTTCTGAATGTATAAACGGCTATGGGGCCAACACTAAAGGAAAGAATAATTGATGCACTGTTTAGGGCAACTGCTTCCTTAAATGAAACAAATAGAATCACATGTGCACCCGCAATAAGATTAAGTATCATCGCCCTAAGAGGTACTGCCCTTTTTGACAGCTTATCAAAATAAGAGGGAAATAACTTGTTCTCAGCCATTGCATATGCCAGTCTTCCGCTTGAGCCTGTCGAGACAAGTGCTGCACCGGTGGGCCCGATAATAGCACCTGCGTAAAGTAAAACGGTAAAGAACCCGATACCAAGTGAAGTCACCACAACTGCGAGCGGCCCAAGGTCACCTGCAAGTGTGAGGTTTGACCAGCCGTTTGCAAGCTGCTGAGAATCAAGTGCACCTATAAAAGCAATCTGTACAATCTCGTAAAGTATAAGGCATAGAAGCAGTGAGCTTGTAAGTGCAATTGGTATAACATATTGAGGGCTTTTTGTTTCTCCTGCCATATCTATTGCATGGCGGAAACCAATAAAAGAAAATATAATTCCCCCGCTCGAAATAGCCGCAAAGACCCCGTGCCAGCCGTTGGGCATAAACCCTCCATGCGCTGTAAAATTCTCAGGGTTAAATTTAAAATATAACAATGCGCCGGCAATTATAAGTGGAATAGCAATCTTAAACCATGTTAATGAAGTATTAGTCCTGGCAAAAAAGTTTACGCCTACGGCATTTATAAAAGTAAAAAGGGATAGTATTACAAGGGCAACTCCCATACCTAAATACGACAGGTCAAACTGTGCATTGGCCGAGGTTTTCAGCCAGGGGAAAAATGCAGCCATATAATCAAGCACTGCAATGGTCTCTATTGGTGCCGCTGTGTTATACCCTATCCAGGCTGTCCAACCCATTACCATGGTTGTGGTTTTGCCGTGGCTGAACATCGGAAGCCTCGCCATTCCACCTGCTACCGGAATAATGCTGCTGATCTCTGCATAGGAAAAAGCCAGTATCAGCATCCCCAGTCCCCCCAGTGCCCAGGATACAACAGAGGCAGGCCCGGCAAGTTTAGCAGTAATAAGCGGCCCGAATATCCATCCTGAGCCTATTACCCCGCCTACTGCTATAAAAGTAAGCCCAATAAAACCAATACCGCGGTTAAATTTGTTCATCGATCAATTGCAAATAAACTTTAACGTTAGAGAACTTATCGTAAATATCTATTTAGATCACCTTTTCCATCTATCATTTTAATTATTAAAAAATTAGAAGTCCGCCTCAAGCCTGACTCCAAATACCAGTGCATTATCAATATCATGTGTACCATTTGGATTTATTACATACTGAATATCCGGCTGTACGGCCAGCCACTTAGCGACATGTATATTATACGAAAGCTCTACTATCATTTCATAATCCTGGCCCGGTAGATCATCACTGAAAAAACCAACAAGCAGTCCAAGTACTGTTGCATCCTTACCTCTTGATGGAAGCAACCCTTTATAACCAAAGCCCCCGGAATAAAAGAAAGGAAACCTGTTTACCTCTTCTTTTGGTGCGTAAGCAACTGTTGAAAAAACGGAAAGCCCCTCATCATTACTTCTTTTTTCGAGATAAATCATCTGCTGAAACAGTGCATAAATTCCGTAGTTATTAGACACTTCCGAATCGGGATCACTTAACTCAGGAATATCGGTCGAATCGAAGTAACCTCCAATCTTATAAACCCCGGGCAGTCCTGTATCCGTGTCTTTTTGATTCGAATTATATGCAAATTCAGCGAGGAACAATGCTCCGCCGTCAAACGAAAAATCAAGCCCGCTGTTATTGAGATTTGCTACATCGGGATTTGCACTATATACACCAGCCATAAAATAGTACTGTTCATTTGGTGTATACCGAACTCTTGCTCCCCAGTTTGAAAATGGGTCTACCGTAAATGAAGGAATATTAAATTTAATAGCACCCGGGTTTGCGTTAAATGCTGTATTAGTAAAATTATCCAGAATATCTATTGTGGCAAAGGCATCCCCTATTGCAAGGCGCCCGAATGACAATAGGATTTTATCTTCTAACAGTTTCTGCTGAAACATTACCTGGTATAAACGGAAGGAATCAGAACTAAAAGTTAATCCGACCGGAAGATTAAATACATCAGAAACTGAAAATATGTTGCCAATGTGTTCTAAACTAAGACTGCTTCCTGAAATCCATGTGCCGGAGACTATAAAAGACAGTCCTTTTATTTTTATAATCTTTTCCAGGTCAAACTCGACTCCGGCAATCAACTGGCCAGCATATTCAAGACCCTTTGACCTGCCGCCGACAGGGTTTCCCAGTACACTCATATGAAAATTAGCAAATGGAGTAAAACCCTTTTCTCTTAGATTTTCCCTGTGTCCGCCCCATTCTCCGGTCATATATTCTTGTTCGAGCCATCCTTCTGCAAATGTATTCGTGAGAGGTAAAAATAATGCAAGAAGAATGCTAAACAGGATAACAACTCTGTAATTCAGCATTAAAAAATTATACTTTATATTGTTGATTCATAAAGTTTGTTTTTAATTAAGTGGAAATAAAAGTTAATAAATCTCAAATTGAATAAAATTCGTACTTTTATATAATCCACATGAATAAATATTTATACCTTTTAATATTAATTATTAATTTTATACCTATACACCTATTCGCAACTGAACCTGGTTTATATCTTGAAAAGGGTGACAATTTTCATACTGCATTTAATAATATTGAAGCACTAAGTTACTATCAAAAAGCATTTGATGCTGATCCCACAAGTTTCGAAATCTTAAAAAAACTAACAATCACCGCCAATGACTGCGGTGAAGACCAGGTCAAAGTAGATGAAGAAAAAGCCAATGAATTTTTTACTCTCTCCGTATCCTATGCACAGCTTGCAAAAGAAAAATTTCCCGAGGAAGATGACATTTATCTTTTACTTGGGCTATCATATGGTAATTCATCACGTTATGCATCCGGAAAGGATAAAGTTAAGTTAGCCCGTGATGTTGAGAAAAACTTTAGAAAAATGGTAGAACTTCGCCCGGACTATGCTCCGCCGTATATAGGGCTTGGAATTTATTACAGGGAAGTGGCAAAACTAAACTTTTTTCTGAAATTCATGGCAAAAAAGATTCTTGGCGGATTGCCTGACGGATCACTGGATGATTCACGAGAAATGCTGATTAAAGCGGTAGAACTCGCACCTGACAAGGTTTTTACACATTATGAACTTGCTATTACCTACATTGAAATGGATGAACTGGATAAAGCTACTTACCATCTTGAAAAAGTAATTGAACTTCAAATTACTGACCACCTTGATCAGATGAAGAAGGAAACGGCAGTTAAGGTCTTAAAGGACATTAATTCCTGATCATCTCTGTTAATTATTCCTAACAAATCAGATTTAAAAAAGAATCCATATTGTTGCATATGCAACTAATTACAATAGGGACATTTATTATCATATCTTTTCAAAAGGAGATAATACAATGAAACAGAATAATATTGTAGTTAATGGAACACTGGATTTGATCCTGCTTTCAGTATTTGCAACACTACTGTTTGTTTATATGGTGGTACCGCTTATATGATTATAAAAAGGGCGAAAAAAAAGGGAAAGTTAAACTTTCCCTTTTTATATATTTCTGTCTTTTACCTATTATGGTGTTCCGCCAAACGGATTCCACTTTTCAGTAAGTAGTAACATTCCTGGAATCATTAATGTAACAAAAGCCTCTATTATAAAGAGGTAAGCTACAGTTGTACCAATGTTTTTGCCCTGTGCGAATGCAAAGAAGCATAGAAGCACTAGTATGGCCCAAGCCCAGCAGAAAACTCCAAACCAAAGACCTGCTGGTCCCATTGCATAAAAATGGTACCCATACCAAACAAAAACAATAAAGGCGAACAGGCAGTACCAGCCAAGCCCTTTTGCATCATGTCCATGTACAAATATGGCATACACCATAATGTAAATCAACGCAAAAACACTCACTAATGCGGTTGCTGCTGTTAAACCTAAATCGTGAAGTTTCCAGGCAGCTATAAGTATTACTATAGCAACGGCAAGGTTAAGTACACCGACTTCCTTTGCACCTGTTTTACCTAGAAGGGTCATTCCATTACAAAAAAATACAAACCCAACTAGTAGCAAGACATACCCTAACAATCCTTCAACTGGGACCATGTCTCTCCATACCTCCTTCTTAAATTTTCCCCATTTATTTACAAAAAATTCTAAAGATCTGTACAACTAATTACTAAAGCATTTCTAGCATATTTAGTAAGACTATGTCAAGCATATTTATTGGACAAAAATAAATATAATTAGATCAACTATAGGTAGACATATGCAACCAACCGACTTTATTGAATATATTTCCAATAATACCAATTAATCTTAATTTATTAAATTTTATTTATTTTAATTATAGGGATGGTAAAAATTGAAATAGGAGTTTAAATATAGCTACAAGTTCGCAAGTTCAGAACTTAAGATGCTCCGAACTCGCAAACAGTATTTAACCTTTACTTTTAGGCTTCTGCTTCTTCTTTTCTTTGAACAAGAATGACCCATTTACCTTTCTGGACCACTTCTTCTTTTTGGTTTACTACATTTACTTCAAATATGAAGAACCCCATGTTGGGACGCTTGTGTTCTTTTTTCTCAACAAGTTTACGTGTTATGTGAATAGTGTCCCCTGGGAATACTGCTCCAGAAAAACGCCAGTCCTCAAGTCCCATAAAAGCTACTGTTGCAAGACGGGGCATTGTGAACCATAAACCTGTAGCAATTGAAGTTACAAGCATGCCGTGAGCAACCCTTGTTTTAAAAACAGTCTTCTTGGCAAACTCTTCATCAATATGCATGTTGTTGTAATCTGCCGATAGTCCGGCAAAATTTACAACATCTGCCTCTGTAACTGTCCTTCCTGTACTTTTATGTTCAGCATCCGTTTCTAAATCTTCGTAGAACAATTTAGACATAATTTATTCTCCTTTAATTGTCGGTATCAAAGTATAAAAGGGTGAGAAGTATAATACCGCTCACCCCTTCTATAATTAAAATTATTTTACTGGTTTGAATTTGGGAAGTGTAACTTCGTCAGTAACATCATCAAATACAACTTCAACTTCCATTCCAACGTGTACATCATAAACATCAACATCAACAACATTACTCATCATTTTAACACCTTCATTCATTTCGATAAGCGCAACTATATAAGGTGGATCACCTTTGTATGCTTTTGAAGGTCCCATATGATGGATAGAGAAAGTCCAGACTTTACCTTTGCCTTCCGACTTTACCCATTCGATATCATCAGTCATATCGTCACCAGGTGAAAGTGCCCTGGGATAAAAGAAGGACTCACCGGTTGTTTTTGATCTGGGAATTACCAACTCATGTTTCTTTGTTGCTTCCCAGTATGGTTTAGTTTCCGGCCTGAATTCCGGAAGTGGTTTATTATATTCTTCAGCCATTTTATTTGCTCCTAATATTATTTGTTATGAAAGTGGTTCTTTTCCAAGTACGACTGTACTGTGAGCAGAAACAATTCCGCCGTTTCCATGTACAACTGCAACGTCATTATTTTCAACCTGTCTCTGGCCGGCTTCACCCCTTAACTGCAGGGTAGCTTCAATAACGTGGTGCATCGCACCTAAATGTGCCTGTGACAAGAGCCCGCCGTTTGTATTTACCGGGAGGTCTTTCCCAAGTCCCATTCTACCTTCAAGTGCAAATGGACCGCCGTCGCCTTTAGGAACAAATCCAAGTCCTTCAAGTGTCAGCAGTACTGTGATTGTAAAGCAGTCGTAAAGGAAAGCCATGTTTACATCTTTCACGCCGATACCGGCAGTCTGGAATGCTTTTTGGCCTGAATGATCAATTGCGTTATAGATCTGGTTAAGATCCTGAAGGGAAGTCAGATACTGGTGTGAATAACCCTGGCCCATACCCCATAGGTAGGCAAGTGGTTTTTCAATACCAAGCTCTTTTGCTTTATCTTCAGTAGTAATAATAAATGCTGCCCCGCCGTCTGAAATGATTGAGCAGTCATATTTATGAAGCGGTTCTGCAATAATCCTTGATTCAAGAACATCTTCCACTGTTAGTGGGTCTTTGTTCATTGCGTTTTCTTTCATTGCAGCATGCTCTCTCATTGTTACTGCAACTGCTGCAAGGTGCTCCGGCCTGTTGTTAAAGTCATGTAAGTATCTCTGTGCCGCAAGTGCATATCCGCCCGGAGTTGTAAGTCCGTATGGAAATTCAAACTCTGCGTGGCACATCTCTCTGATAAGTGCAACCATACCGGAAGATGAAATACCTGACAGGGTGTTATCACCCCTTACACAAAGTACTGTCTCTGCCTGTCCGGAAGCAATAGCCATTGCTGCTTCTGCTACCATCCATACTGCTGTTGCTCCGCCAACTGCAACAGATGAAAAGAAGTTTGGTCTCATACCAAAATAATCTGCAAAAGTCGTACAATGCATAAATGTATTTTCTACTAATGAAAATGCTGTTACCAGACCATCAACGTCGGTCTTTTTAATACCAGCGTCATGAATAGCAAGCTTTGACGCTTCTGAAAGAAAATGGAATGAACTCTTGTCGGGAATTTTACCCTGTTCAGTTTCACCCACGCCCGCAATAACAATCTTTTTCTTTTTAAGAAGTTCGCGGGTCTCCTTAATCCCTGGAAATTTATGTGACATTTATCTCACCTCAATAAAGTGTATTTTATAAAAAATTTTATTTTTCAAAGCTAGTTATAATAATTTGAGATACTCAAAAGTCAATTTAGATTCCGAGTTCCCTGGATATTACAATTCGCTGTATCTCTGAAGTACCTTCAGTCAGTGACGCTAATTTTGCATCCCTGTAGTAACGTTCCGCCAGATATTCAACGCTATACCCATAACCACCCAGCACCTGCACACCCTCGGTAGCAACATCCTGCACTACCTCTGCTGCATAGAGTTTTGCCATTGATGCTTCTTTTACACATTTTTTACCATTACTATAGAGCCAGGCTGCTTTATAAACCATAAGCCTAGCTGTCTCTACTTTTACAGCCATGTCCGCAAGCTTAAATCCTATTGCCTGGAATTTTGATATTGGCCTTCCGAATGCTTCCCTTTCCTTTGAATACTGAAGTGCATAGTCAAGGGCTGCCTGTGCAATACCAACCGATTTGGCTGCATGCGTAATTCTTGCTCCAAGCAAAGTTTCCATAGCACCCTGAAAACCGCCTTCACCTACAAGCATATTTTCTTCCGGCACTTCACAGTTTTCAAAAACCAGCTCTGATGTATCAGCTGATCTGTGGCCAAGTTTATGCATTTTGGCACTAACTGAAAATCCCGGCGCGGTGTTGTCTACGATAAAAATACTGATACCGGTCCCTTTCTTTTCTTTATCAGTATAAGCAGCAACAATCGCGTAGTCACAGATTGTACCGTTGGTAATCCATGTCTTTGTGCCGTTTAAAATATATTTATCGCCTTTTTTTACTGCAGTACTCTTAATACTCCTTGCATCAGATCCGGCAAAAGGCTCGGTCAGTCCAAGAGAACCGATAATTTTTCCTTCAATACCCGGTATAAGGTACTTTTCTTTTTGTGCATCGGTACCAAATTTATATATAGGAAACATTGACAGGCTTGTGTGGGCATTTACACACATTGCAATACCTGCATTGATCTTTCCCATTTCCTCTGAAAAAATACAGTCGGTTATCTTATCAAGACCAACCCCTCCGTATTCCTCTGGAAAGACGATTCCCAGTAGTCCCATTTCACCCAACTTGGGGAAAAGCTCTACAGGAAAAAGTTCATTTTTTTCTGCATCTTCAACCAATGGCTCGATTTCGTTCTTGCCAAAATCGACAATCATGTCTTTGAACATCCTCTGTTCATCAGTAAATTCAAAATCTAAACCCACCTTAATTGCCTCCTAAAATGTTAATCTTAAATAATAAATATCAATTTAGACACGGGGAGTATAGCATGTTTGTATAAGTACTGCAAAAGTATATATTTTTTAGATTATAGGTCATGTATAATTTATTAAATATTTAAGCTTCAAGCTTAAGTATTTTCGTATTTTAATGAACAGGAGCAGGTTTTGACTACAAAGAAAAAAGTACTGGGTGTAGACCCCTTAAGCTGGATTTCCGAAAAGGAAAAAAATAAGTCTATTAAGATAGAAGACATAGTTGGAAACAAGAGTAAAAAACCCCTGTCCAAGTTTGAAACTTTTGATGTAAAACTAACAATAAGGTTAAATGAAGATCAGCTCGATTTCTTAACTAACCTGGAGCGGGAGATAATGAAAAAACGGTCCAGTAAGAATAAAAAGGAAAGAATTACCAAGAACTCAATAATAAGGTCGCTTATAAACGCTTTTGAAAACTATGGTGCGGGTTTCAATTCATCCGAAATTCCTGATGAGAAAGAACTTGAAAGAAGAATAAACACAATTCTTAAGTTTTAAATTTGAAAAATTACTACGAAATCTATACCGGATTAAGTGTTAAATCCTGCAAAAATTGTACTTAAAAAAATCCTGCTTTACCAAACCCGCCGTCAATATTGAACTAAATTTATATTCTGATTTTGGCCCTTAATAAGTCCTTGACTTTTAAATCTGAGTTGCGCTATGATTAGCTTATTCCACCTTCCGGTTGCCGCCGTTGCGATTAGTTTAATGCTATCCACGGCGGCTTTTTTATTCTTGAATTCATACATATAAATTTGATACGATATACCTAAATAAGTATTTAGGTATTTATACAGAGATTATGGAAAACATGGAACAACTTTTAGAACTGATAAACAGCAGTACCCACATTACAGCCCTTACCGGTGCGGGTATAAGCACGGAGTCGGGAATTCCTGATTACAGGACACCGGGAAAGGGACTCTGGGAAAAAATGGATATGTCCGTAGTATCTCTTGCAGGATTTATTGAAGATCCAAGCCGTTATTATACATATTCTCAAGGTCTTTATGAGATAAGAAGCAAGGCACTGCCCAACCCGGCACATATGTTGTTGGTCAGAATGGAAGAGATGGGAAAACTAAAGGGAATTGTGACCCAGAATGTAGACGGTATTCATATAAAAGCAGGTTCTGTAAATGTACATGAACTACACGGCTCAATCCGGCAGGTAGTTTGTATGGAATGCTCTTCCCTTTCAGATATGGACAGTGCAATGTCCAGGGTATTCAATGGTGAGAATCCACCTCACTGTGAGGACTGCGGAGGGGTATTAAAGCCCAATGCCGTATTTTTCGGTGAAGCTCTACCAAGAATTCCATGGGAAGAATCGGTTGAACTTGTAAAAAACAGTGACCTTCTTTTAACAATAGGGTCTTCCCTCCAGGTATCACCTGCAAATGTATTACCTGATTTTGCAATCAAAAATGGTGCAAAGATTGTGATAATGAATCAGATGCCCACTCCTTATGACAGTGATGCAAAAATTGTAATCAGAGACAAAATTGGGGAGTTTTCCGAAGAATTTATTAAAATTTTATAAAAACAACAAATTTTTAGTGCCAAAAAATAAAGTCGGTGTATATTAATTATTGCGAGTTTTTGAAATTTAAGCAGTTTTCTTAATAAATTTCAGAAAATTGTAAAAACCCCTTGACTTTAGTATCAGAACTTTGCTATAACTTATTAAAGGTGAGAAATTAACAAGTATTATAAGTAGGGTTTTCTCTATTATTTTCTAGTATTTCTCCTCGGGGATTGGCAACAATCCGGATCTAAAATTTTATTTAAGGAGGGTATTCAATATGCCTAGTCATTTAAATGTCCCAACTAAGTATTGGGAACTTACTAAAGAGGTTCCACCGCCTCCTATAGAGAGAGACATCAAATCTTGGATTATCGCTAATCCTTCAGATCCCCTTTGGGATATTGATGTTTTACCTCTAACCTACACAGACTCACGTTGGTCTGCTTTTGTGGTTAGATGTGACGAAGCAACCAGAAGGCGTCTAGTACCTAACCCACCGCTTGACCTGTGGGATGGTGAAGATGCAGACTTAGTCGAATACTGGTATGTAGACCATAAGCACACAATGCTTGGTCCTTACCTAGAATTTGGTGTAACTATGTCCGCAACATACAAAGACCCTAAAGGTAATGTATGGAAAGCTGGTTACTATCCATATATGTATCTAACTGGTGATGCTCCAGTTGATGCTGGTCGTGTTCTTGGTTTTCCAAAGAAGATGTCCTACATCAGGTGTACAGTTCACGGCGGAGAAAAGGAAACCGATTTCTTTGGATTCGCTATGTCACGTAATGGTTATCTATTGCACAGTGCAACTGGTAAGTTCGATGACAAAGAAGTTAAACCACCATTCTTTTATGGAAAAACAGACTGGGGTAAGTTCAACATGAAAGTTATCACCAGACCTGACGTTTCCAGTTCAGAATGGCAGCTAACTTATCTACCATCAGAACTTCCACCAGCATTTAACATCAAAGGACACAGGTTCCAGATTAAACCAGAGCACACAAGAACAGCTTCTGGTGATGCTATTAACTGGTTCGCACAAGGAACTCCATTTGACAATATGGGAGTAGAAATGAAAATCCAGGAAGTAACTGGTTGTATTTCATTTGTATTTGACCTAATTATTCCTCCCGCTAAAGTTCTTTGGACTGAAACTTATGAGCGTCCAGCAAGCTATAGAGGATATGCTACTCCATATAAATATGGTTTACGTCAGCAGTTCCCAATTAGCCAGGGCTCATAATTGATTGAGTTCTTTAGTTTTAGATGTACAGATTTACAAAATAATTACAAAAATTTCTAGGAGGTAATTTAATATGGGTTTACAAGCAAATGAATATAGCTACCCTTGGTTAGATGAAGGTGAAGTTCCACCGTTACCACTTGATAGGGATAGAATCCACATCATTTCACAAGGTGTTGCTGACCCAGTATTTGACTATGATATCGTACCTTTAACTTACACAGAAAGCCGCTGGATGGCATTTGTGATTCGTGCGGATCATAAAGATATGCAGGGAATAACACCAGAACCAATCGAAATCACAGATGACGTGATCGAATTCTGGTATGTAATACACAAAAACACAATGTTAGGACCTTACATGGAATTTGGTGTAACATTTTCAGCTACAGTAGATTCAGGCGATGGCCAGATCTACAAAGCAGGTTACTATCCATACATGTATCTCTCAAATGACTCACCAATTTTTGCTGGTAAAGAGCCATTTGGTTTCCCTAAAAAAGCTGCTTATATTGCTGCTTATGAACATGGGACTAACAATAACTACTTCAACATGTTGATGGAACGTCGTGGTTACATTCTTCATACAGCTAATGGTCGTTATTCAGACAAACCACTATCAGTTAGACCTACATTCTATGGTAAAACTGACTGGGGCCGTATGAACTACAGAATCACAACTAGACCTGATGTAACAAATAGTATCCATGAGGTTACTTATCTGCCATCAGAACTACCACCAGCATTTGGTACAGGACACAGATTTCAGCTAGATCCTAGCAGTGTTCGTACAGCTCTCGGCGATGACGTCAGATCTTGGTACATGTCAGGTACACCATTCGATTTTATGGGTGGACAGATTCCTGCTAAAGAAGTTGTAGGTCTTATAAGTTTTACATTTAACCTTATAATTCCACCAGCTGCTACAATATGGACCAGGACTGTAGAAAGAGGCGAAGCAGACTTTGACTCAATACTGTATTCAACACCGTTTAAATACACAATGAGACATCGTTTCTTACTACCTCAGTACAGCCAAGGCTAATTGTTAATTTAGTAACAACCCCGTTAATAACGGATAAAGGGCTGCCAGCAATGGCGGCCCTTTTTTTATATCTAAAGCATTTAGTATCAATCAAATACTGCACACTATTCAAATATATATTTAGAAGATGGTTCAATTTGGCTTGGATCAGAATGGTACTTTCTAAATACTAGCTTGGATCTACTTTTAAATAATTATTTAGGTTTATTTACAATCTTGCACGGATCAAAAAAGATCTGAAGCACGCTGTACCAATCCAATTCCAGACGTTATTCAAATTTCTATAGAACTACGGGAAAGTGTAATAATCAGTCTGATTAGTTACTATAAATTTTTATTAGAACTACGGCACACCGTAATAACCACTAAAAAGCTAATATAAATTTTTATTTCGGAAGAGTAGCACTCAAGCACCCTTAACTAGGGTATATATATCTTGGTTAGTCTATCTGCCCCAAACAATCAGCTGATTATTTGCAGGCATACTGTAATCTTTTATTAGTTTTAATCCCTGATCTGAAGCAAGTTTATTAACATTTTCAAAATCACGGATTCCACTTTCAGGATTTTTAGATTTTAACCACTCATCAAAATCTTTATTACTTTCAGATGTAAATTCCCCGCTGTACTTAAAGGGGCCGTAAATACACAGTATTCCGCTACTTGTTAATATCCTCCCGACACCATTAAAAAAATACGGGACATATGGCCAGGACATGATATGCAACGTATTTGCTGTAAACACCGCATCTGAAGTATCTACAGGCCAGGGGTTTTCCGTTACATCAAGCTCAAGCGGCATTATTACGTTTTCAGCACCTTCGAGTTTAATTCTTTCGTCTATATCGGAAATATTATCTTTAAGATCACTTGTCTGCCATATCAGGTGACTCAGGCTCTTTCCAAAATGTACAGCATGCTGAGCAGTCCCGGTTCCAATTTCAAGCACATGACTGCTTTCAGATAAAACATCTTTTAGAATGTTTAAAATAGGTTCTTTATTTCTTTCACATGCCTCGGAATGTCTTATTGTCATTATTAGTGTATCGCCCTGATCTGAATGGCATCACTATCAGCTTTTGTAATAATATCGGAAACTACAACTACCCTCTCACCGGTTTTAAAACCTTCCTGTTTTTTAAGTATTTCGAGTGCATTTTTAATAGTGAGTTCTGGGTCTTTATTAAATTTAACGAGATGAGATGCAACAGCCCTGTTTAATGCAAGCTGGCTTCTGACTCTTTTATCCTGAGTAAATGCATATGCATAGGTCTTAATAGGCCTTCTGTTGGTTACGTACTGCGCCATTATACCTCTCTTGGTGATTACAACCACAGCTCTTGAGTTAATAGCCTCGGCAAGCCCCACGGCTGTTGCGCCAATATGTTGTTTTTCATCAGATTTCAAAAGGTTTTTTCGAAAATTTAATCCTGGCTGTTTTTCAGATGCCCTGGCAATTTTATGTAAATGCTTAATACAGCTTACAGGGTATTTACCAATTGAAGTTTCACCGGAAAGCATTACTGCATCAGCTTCTTCATAAACAGCATTGGCCACATCCGTAACTTCGGCACGCGTCGGAATAGGATTTTCTATCATGGATTCGAGCATATGTGTAGCAACTATTACTCTTTTCCCTTTTTCCTGGCAAAGCCTTACAATATTCCTCTGCACATTCGGCAGTTCTTCAATGTTGATTTCAATTCCCAGATCACCACGTGCAACCATTATAGCGTCTGACACTTCAGTTATTTTTTCAATATTTTTAACGCCTTCCTGGTCCTCAATCTTAGATATTATTTTTATTTTTTCTGCATTCTTGCCGAGAAGTTTTTTGAGCTGCAGTACATCTTTTGCCTCTCTGACAAAAGAAAGTGCTATATAATCGATACCGTTCTTTATTCCAAACTTGATATCCGATTCATCTTTTTTTGTAATAGCAGGAAGATTAATTTTTATTCCGGGTAAATTCACATGCCTTTTACTCTTTAAAGTCCCGCCGTCCAGAACTTTACATTTCAAGAGGCCCTTATTTTTTCTAAGAACCTTTAAATTTATAAGCCCGTTATCAACTGTAATTTTATCCCCCACCATTACCGCACTGGTTAGGTCAGCATAATCTATATGGATTGAACTTGTTTCAACATCCCCGGGCCTCACGGATATTGTTACTATAGAACCTTTTTTTAACTGTAGATCTTCTTTCAGCATTCCGGTCCTGACCTCCGGGCCCTGTGTATCAAGAATAATAGGGACTGGATATTTCACTGTTTTATTAAGTTTTTTTACTAATTTTATTATTTTCAAATGGGACTCATGTGTACCATGAGTCATATTTAAACGTACTGCATTCATACCGGCTTTATACATCTCTGAAAGCATTTTCTCGGTACTTGTAACGGGGCCTATAGTACAAATAATCTTTGTTCTTCTCATTATTTAATTCCTTTTTTTATCTTCTTTACCTTGAATTTATCCTGTAAATAATAATTGTAAATAAAACCATTATTATTATTTAGTAATCATCCATTTTAGTAGAAGATATTTTAAGTTAGAATTCCTATTCTATAATTTCCCGCACCCAAGGAGCTGAAAATGAACACCAGAGAAATCAGGAAAAACGAATATAATGCAGACAACTTATTTTTAAACAGGTGGTCACCAAGAGCTATGTCAGGCGAAGAGATTACTGATGAAGAACTATTTTCTTTATTTGAAGCGGCAAGATGGGCACCTTCTTCCCATAACAACCAGCCATGGAGATTTGTATATGCAAAAAGAAATACGCAGCACTGGGAAAAAATATTTAACTTTTTGGTTGAAGGAAATCGTGCCTGGGTTAAAAATGCTGCAGCTGTAGTTGTTGCAATTTCAAAGTCAGTCTCCGATTATAACGGGAGTTTTATAAGAACACATTCTTTTGATACCGGGGCGGCATGGGAAAACATTGCCCTGCAGGGCTCTTTAAAGGATCTAGTCGTTCATGGAATGTCCGGACTTGACTACGAAAAGGCCACATCTGAGCTTGGCCTGACTGCAGAATATAAAGTAGAAATGATGTTTGCTGTTGGAAAACCAGGAAGTTTGGAAGAATTGCCGGAAAAACTTCAGGAAATTGAAAAACCCTCTGGAAGAAAAGAGCTTTCAGAAATTATAAGCGAAGGTACTTTTAACTTCAGTTAATCCTCATTTATTACTTTTGTCTGGTTATTCATAACTACAATATGTATCTGGACCGACCTGCCGTCTTCAAGGAGTACCTGGTAGGACTTTCCAACCATTTTTGATATGCCTTCTATAATTTCACCCTTAGTGCCGGGCTCAATCACAGTATTTCCCTGTTTAATCCTTATCTTAACTTCAAATTTTGTTCCTGGTTTATACATAATATTTTATTTCTTTGTATCGCTTGATAATCATATATAAGAAAAAAAATACTGACAAAATTATTTTGAAACTATTTCATTGCAATTGCAACTATATATTATAAGCAAAAGGAGAATTTAACCGTGAAAAAATTAATATTAGCATTAATACTTAGCTTAATTATCCCTTTTTCAATAAACTCAAATGCAGAAAATGAAAACTCTTCAAAAGAATTAAAAGAAGGATTTGTGGCAGTAGATCTGATGGATACATACCAGATTGATCTAACACCAAATGCAGATAGTAAAAACGATATTACAACAAATGATCCAAAAGTACTTTTTTTAGATGTTGATATAATGAAACTTAAGCTAAACTATGAATTTGAAAATACAGAATCAGCACTAAAAAGTATTAAACCCAAATAATAGATCTCCAAAGAAGATATATATGAACAAATCTAATACTAATGATAATATCGAACAGCTTACTTACGAAGCAAGAATCTGGCTTAAAAAGACCATAATAAAGGAACATCCTGACTGGCTGGATGAACAGGGAAACTGCCCAAAATGTGATCAGTTGTATTCCAACCTGTCCAGTCTTACCTCGGGCATTAATAATAATTAACTTTCAGTATCTAAAAACATATCATATGTCTCCAGATGACTATCGGTAGAAAATGCTTCTTTCGGAAGTGTCCCACTCTTTGCATGTCCTTTAATAAATGCTTCTGAATGGACCCATGCTGAAAAATCCTCTTCTGATTCCCAGAATGTCATAACAACATATGGACCATCTCCACTCTTTGGCCTAAGTACAATGTTTCTTATAAAACCCTTCATTTTATCCACTTCATGTGCCCGTTCCCTGAACCTTTCTTCAAAAGCATCCACATATCCTTCGTTTATAAAAATTCTATTCATTGTTACAAACATTTTTGTTCTCCTTTATTTTCAATTAATATAATTGCTATTATGAAATTCAATACACTTGATGAAGCTACAGAATATATAATAAACAACATGCGGGATAGTGAAAAGGATATGATAAAACAAGCTGACCCTGCAAGTATACATATGGCGCTTGCCCGCTGGGCAAATACTCAGTACATCTCAAATGACAACTACAATATAAATGAACTGGTTATTAAGCAGCTCAGGGATGAAGACCCTTCATTAAAGGAAGACTCTGATGAGAAAATAAATATACACAATGATAACGTTGTCGGCATATTAATAGACCGCATTATAGAGAAACTTCAAAATTGAATTTTCATACCGTAGAAGAAGGTATTGAATATATATTGAGCCGATTTGAAAAAGATGAACTTGAGACTTTTTTGAAATGTAGCCGTAGTGAAATTCATTTTAGCCTTGGCATATGGGTAAAAAATGAAATTATTTACAACCAGGACTGCAATCTTGCTGAACTTATTATTAGCAGGGAAAAGCAAAATAACCCTCTATATACTGAAGAAAAATTTCCAACCCCTCAACATCATGAAGAACTTTCACATATAGTGATTGAAGAGATAATACAAAAACTCAAACTAAATTCTCCTTAAAATTTGTTAAATACTATTTGCAAAATAAATTTATATGTTATAGTAAACGAACGTTTACTTACTAAGGAATTTTAAGACAATGATAACAAATAATGAATACTCTGTAACCAAAAACAAAATAAATAATGTTGCATTGAAACTTTTTAACAAAAATGGGATAAAAGCAACATCAATCAGACAAATTGCCAAAGATGTTGGAATTACGGAAGGGGCAATATATAAACACTTTGAAAGCAAAGACCAGATAGCGTACGAAATATTTGAATTTTACATGATAAATTTCAGAGAATTATTACTTGATGAATCAGGAAAAACGAGTGAACCGGGAAAAAAAATCATACTACTTGTAGAAGCGTTCTTTGATTTTGCAAAAAATTATCCAATGGGCTACACATACATAATGATTGGACACTATACTCAGCTTACTAAACTAAAAAAAGATTTTATAAAACCAAAAGATATATTCGAAGACTGTATACGTGAAGGTATAAAGAAAAATATCTTTAGAAAAAATGATCCAAATTTAGCAGTAGCAATGGTTGTTGGTCTATTAACTAGGACAATCTTATTCAGGCAAAACAATTTGATCGATCTAAATGATGATTTAATATTGGAGGAGATTACAAGTTCTGTCATTAAATTATTAAAGTAATAATTTTAATTAAATAAATTTTCAACAAGGCAAAAATGAGACCAATCGTTATTTCAAAAACATCTATTGATGAAATCATTGATGAAGATCATGCCCTTACAAAACTGATCTTTGCCTACTCGGCTTGTTCTGCATTCTGGCTCCTTTTTGGTACCCTTATAGGATTATTAGTAGCTGTAAAATTTGTAATGCCTGATCTGTGGGTACATCCCTGGCTATCTTTTGGAAGATTAAGGCCAATTCATACCAACGTAGTGTTCTGGGGATGGACATCTCCTGCAATGATTGCGCTTGCCCTTTACGTAGTGCCAAGAACAAGCCAGCGCTCACTCTATAGCACAGGACTTGCTTGGGTTAGCCTGATCTTAATTAACATATCAGTAATTTTAGGGACCCTGTTCCTGTTTAATGGAGTCAACAATGGTGGCCAGGAATTCCGTGAATTTATATGGCCCGTAATGCTAATATTTGCAGTAGGAACGATACTGCTTACGTATAACTTCTACCAGACTATCGCAACCAGGAAAACAAAAGAAATATATATATCCAACTGGTATATCATGGGGGCTTTTATCTGGGCATGTGTCCTGGTAACTCTCTCATATATTCCATTTTATCAAGAAGGTCTCGGGCAGTCCGTAATGCAGGGTTACTACATGCATAATGGCGTAGGAATGTGGTTTACCCCTTTTGTACTGGGCCTGACATATTATTTTTTACCTAAATTACTTAACAAACCTATTTATTCATATTCCCTGGGCATACTGGCCTTTTGGACTCAAATGGTTTTTTATACAATGATTGGTGCTCATCATTTTGTCTGGAGTCCGGTTCCTTGGTGGCTTCAGACCGTTGCAATTGTTTTCAGTGTTGGGATGTTCGTACCCGTATTTGCAGGTACAGGTAATTTTCTTTTAACATTTAAAGGTAATTTCCGCAGCATCGGCAGAAGTTATTCCCTCCCGTTTATTCTTGTAGGAGTTATTTATTACTTCCTGGTTTCAGTTCAGGGCTCATTTGAGGCTCTTAGATCACTCAATATAATCTGGCATTTTACAAACTATACGGTAGGTCATTCACACCTTGCAATGTATGGGTTTGTTTCCTTTTTAATATGGGGCGGTACATATGCACTGTTCCCCAGGCTTTCAGGTAATGAACCCCCACACATTTTGGTAGGTATTCATTTCTGGTTTGCATTTATTGGCCTGCTAATTTACGGAGTTGCCCTATTAATAGGCGGGACTCTACAGGGGTTAAGCTGGATTACCCAGGCCCCATTTATAGAATCAGTAGTTCTGATGATGCCGTATTGGGTATGGCGTTCCATAGGTGGATTACTAATGGTCATTTCACATGTTGTTTTTATTTATAACCTATGGTGCATGTGGCCATCAAAAAACTTAAAAGAAATAACAGCAAGAGAAAACTAAAATGAAATTTAATTTTCATAAAAATCATAAACTATTATTTGCAACTATACTTACAGGCTTTTTTCTTATAAGTCTCATCGTGGCTGTTGGTCCTGCATTAAATGTACAGAAATCAAACAAGCCCCTTCCGGGCTCTGCTCCTTTAACTGAATCACAACAAAGAGGTCTAAATACTTATGTTGCCGAGGGATGTCTTTATTGCCACACTCAGCAGGTAAGGCCACTTGAAGTTGATGAGCCATATGGAAGGCCCTCTGCACCTGGTGATTTTGCAAGATTAAAACCACAGGATTTTTGGAGATTTACGCCATCAACTCTCGGCACAGAGAGGACGGGGCCGGACCTGAGTAATATTGGAAACAGGCAGCCAAGTGAAGCATGGCACTATATACATCTTTATAATCCAAGAGCAGTTGTAAGCAAATCTATTATGCAGGCATATCCATGGCTTTTCGAAATAAGGGAATATCCTATAAAAAGTGATCTTGTGGTTACACTTCCGCCTGAATATGCGCCAATAAAGGGAAAAGTGATTGCAACTCAGAAAGCAAAAGACCTTGTAGCCTATATATTATCACTAAGACAAACACCAATAAAAGGCAGGTTTGCAACCCTTGAGGACAGCACTGAAACTGTAGCAAAATCCGATACCGGAAATCCCGGTAAACAACTATACGGCATTCAATGTGCAAGCTGTCATCAGGCAAATGGTGAGGGAGTGCCTGGTGTATTTCCACCTCTTGTTAACGATCCTGTATTAAATGACCCCGACCCTTCGGAACATATTAATATAATAATTAATGGTCTAAAGGACAAAGAAATTAACGGTGTTATGTACACATCTGCCATGCCCCCGCACAGGGATTTGTTAAGTGATGATGAGATTGCTGAAATAGTTAATTACGAAAGACAGGAATGGGGGAATACTGAAAATCCTGTAACATCCGGGGATGTAGAGATAATCAGGAATAAAAAATGATTGATAATTTAAAAAGATTGATTGTTAAAATATCATCCGAATATTGCGGACCTGATGTCATAGGTAGTATTTCTGACATGGTAATTGTCTTTTTTTCTATAGTTGGTGTGTTGTTGGCTTTTTTCCTATGCATTAAATACATATTTCGGCCCGGTGAATCAGACCCGCAACATATAAAAAGAACTATATTGAGTGAAAATGATGAGTGAAAAGGAATCAAACAGAATTGAAGTGTATCTCGATAACGAATCTGAACCAATAGCCGTATACAGGCCACCCGGCAGATTTACTCTTGATACAAACAAACTTGATGATGGTGAGCATCAGCTCCGAATAATAGCCTATAGTGCTACAAATAAAAAAAGTTTAAAAACTATACCTTTTACAGTGCGTAACGGACCTGGCATTGATGTGGACGGTTTAAAGGACAACGATGTTCTGGACGGAAAAATATCCCTTCTTATTAATGCTTTTGGCGGATCCAGTGAAGAGCAATGGGAACCCGAAAGGGCAGAAACCCCGGCACCTATACCAACCTGGGCCTGGGTTTTATTTATATTCATTTTTGCGTGGTCAATTTACTATTTTGTTGAACAATTTAGTCCAACTCCCCAATATTCTAATACGCCGACTTACGGGACATGGGGCTTAACCAATAATATTGATGATGTTCCAAATGATAAAGAAACCGCCGAACTGGGAGCCCAGTTATACCGTACCAGCTGTGCAAGCTGTCATCAGGAAAATGGCCAGGGCCTACCCGGCATATTTCCGCCACTTACAAACGATTCTGTTGTTAGTTCAGAGGATCCATCCAAACATATAGAAACTGTTATTTATGGCTCTCAGGGCAGTACAATAAATGGTATAAAATATGTAACACCAATGCCCGCATGGGGAGTGCAACTATCTGATAAGGAAATTGCAGCTGTCATAAACCATGAAAGATCAAACTGGGGTAATAACGGCAGGCTTATCACTGTTAAAGATGTAGAAAAAATCAGAAACCGCTAGTTTTTATTTGATACAAACCATGTTGCACTTTACAATACTTAAATCATGAAAAAACAGTTTGTACTTGGCGTTGACCTTGACGGGGTTGTAGCAGATTTTATAGGCGGGTTAAAACCCATAGCAGCGGAATGGCTGGGTGTAGAAGATCGTAATCTCACCACTGAGATAAGTTATGAATTCCCGGAATGGAATCTAAAAGAATTTGGGGGTTATGACGCCCTTCACAGGTTTGCTGTAAAAGAACGCGACCTTTTCAAAAACTTGCCACCTATTGAAGGTGCACCAGCTGTGCTCAGAAGATTAAGTACAAAAGGTATAAGAATAAGGATAATTACACACAGGCTTTTTATAAAATGGTTTCACGAAGAAGCGATCCAGCAAACAGTAAAATGGCTTGAACATCACGGCATACCGTATTGGGATCTTTGTTTTATGAGAGATAAATCAGCAGTTGGTGCTGACCTTTATCTTGAAGATAACCCTGATAATATATCCGCACTTAGAAACGACGGTCATAAAACCATAGTTGTAGTTAATTCAATGAACCGTGATCTTCCGGGACCGAAAGCCAACAATTGGGAACAGATACAAAAGCTGGTATTAGAAGAACATAAGAACTGGAAAAAAGGATAATAGAAATATTTTTATTATTTTATTTCCAGCGAAAATACACAAAAGCCCTGCCTGAGTTTTTTACATCCTTTTTAAGCCTGTGGTATTTTAGGCGGATATCTTTCTGGTCAAGAAAACGGAGAACCCTCTTTTTGAGTTGTCCGCTTCCTTTTCCAAAAATAATCTCTAATTCATCTATCTTGTTTTTTTCTGCATCATTAAAAGAGTTTACAAGTGCCTTATCTATAAGATCACCCTTATTATAAATAGGATGAAGATCGAGTTTCAACCTGCTCAAGTATTCTCTTTATCCTGAATCCGGAAGTAATTGTCCGGAAAATAAAAACAATCTAGATCATATTGTCTTTTGCTGATTTCGCGATCCTGAATTTTACAACTTTCTTTTCAGGAATCTGTATTGTTTCACCTGTGGCGGGATTACGACCCATACGGGCTTTACGAATACCTGCTACAAATTTACCTAATCCAGGGACGGTAAATTCACCCTTTGATTTGGCTTCTGAATAAGCAGTCTGCGCTAGAAGATCTAGAATCTCTGCTGCTGTTTTCTTTGTGATTCCTGTTTCTTCAGCTATGTGCCCTGACAGCTGAGATTTTGACATTGGTTTACCATTAGACATTGTAAAATTCCTCCTTTAAAGATAGTTAGTTAATTTGATTTACATACAATACAATAATTCAACCTAATTTATAGTTTTAGTATATAAAAATTCTGTCTTTTTATCAACAAATTGTGATTAATTATAAAAGATTATTATATTTTAATAATGTTTAAAAATCCCGGCGATAAATAACCAGGGGATAATTATTCAGTAATATCATACTTTATATTATTATACTTAATACAGTAACAAAAATGATTTATCTGCAGTTTTATATTTTAGGGTAATAAAATATATGTTTAATAATACAGGTTATAAAATTAAATATGTTGTTTCTGCTTTCTTCATTTCATTATTATTAACCGGTTGTGCATCATACGGCCAAAGGACATATTCACTTATAACACCTGAGGTAAGGAGTTCTGCCCCAGATAAAAAAAACATACACATAACTATTTCATCAAATGTATGGAGCGGTAATCCTGATTCCCTGCCCACCTACCTTACAGCTTTTTTTATAGAAATTGAGAACAACTCCGATAAGCCAATAACAATACAGTATGATGATATTGTTTTAATTGACCAGTTCAGAAACCAGTACAATGCGTTATTGCCGGATATGGCATCAAATATCATTATGCAGAAATCAAAGAGTAAATGGTATTTCCGGCCATCTATTTCTATAGGTTTCGGGTCAGGTGGATATTACGGCGGAAGATACAGGGGAAGTTATGGAATAGGTTATGGTGGATATGGGCATGGTTATCCTTATTACCGAAGTCCGTTCTATTGGCCATACAACTATGCATACTACAACAACTACTATTCGGATTATTATGACCGGGACTATTCAGATCTTTTTACCAAATCTCTTGTTCCGGGGACAATCAGGCCCAATGCAAAAATTTCGGGTTTTGTATTTTTTAAGAAACTGCCAAAAGAAGTTAACACATTTGATCTTGAAGTGAGTTACAGGATTGAAGGTGGTGAAAAACAGTATGACCTCACATTTCCTTACAGTGTCTTGGTGTATTAACCGTCCTAATTGATATACACATTGTATTGAATATATAATATTACTTTGCAAAATATTATTAATATTCCAAAAACATGAGCCAAAACGGAAAAATTAAACAGTTTATAACAAAACATTTCAGGCATTTTAATTCTGCTGCACTCCTGGATGCTGCCAAGGCATACGAAAAACATATTGAAGATGGTAAAAAAATGATGATAACCCTTGCCGGTGCCATGAGCACGGCGGAGCTGGGAATATCACTTGCCGAAATGATCCGTCAGGACAAAGTACATATAATTTCATGTACCGGGGCAAACCTGGAAGAAGATGTAATGAACCTTGTTGCACATTCATATTACAAAAGAGTTCCTGAATATCGTGACTTAAGTCCCAGGGATGAATGGGAACTGCTTGAAAAAGGTCTGAACAGGGTTACCGATACGTGCATACCTGAAGAGGAAGCTTTCAGAAGAATCGAACGACATATTTATAATTTCTGGAAAAAAGCAGAAGAAAATTCAGAAAGATATCTCCCCCACGAATATATGTACCAACTTCTTCTTTCCGGCGAACTGGAACAGTACTATGACGCAGACCCCGAAAACAGCTGGCTGCTTGCTGCAGCTGAAAAAAACCTACCGATTGTTGTTCCCGGTTGGGAAGACTCAACTTTAGGAAATATTTATGCTTCTCACTGCATAAATAAAGAAATTCTTCCAACAACAATGAAATCCGGAATTGAGTACATGATATATCTTGCCGACTGGTATGAAAAAAATGCCGGTACAGACGGTATGGGTTTTTTCCAGATTGGCGGTGGTATCGCTGGGGACTTTCCAATTTGCGTTGTCCCAATGCTTATACAGGATTTAAAAAAACCAGACATTCCCCTATGGAGTTACTTCTGCCAGATATCAGATTCTACTACAAGTTATGGCTCTTATTCAGGTGCTGTCCCTAATGAAAAAATCACATGGGGAAAACTGGATCTGGACACACCAAAATATATAATTGAATCTGATGCCACAATTGTTGCGCCGCTAATATTTGCTTATCTTCTTGGTATATAGTGAATTATATTTTTCTTTTCAGCTGAATCTTCCCCATATATTAATAGTCATAATATATTATTGATTATTAAAACTTCTATTTTGTAACAAAAAAGCATTGTAGTGGTTTAATCTTATAATTTAAATGAAAATTAAGGAGTACATCTTTAAGTTAGGATATTTTTTATTTTACCCTTCACTATTTATGCAAAGATGTATATTATGTGAATATAATGGGAAGAAAATTAAAATTTGACAGAGACGAAGCCCTGGAAAAGACAATGCGTCTATTCTGGGAAAATGGTTATGGTGGGACAAGTGTACAGAATATTATCGACGAAATCGGTATAAAACCGGGAAGCTTTTATAATACATTTAACGATAAATACTCAGTATTTATTGAATCACTTAATCTATATGGTGAATTCGTACTTAATTATTCAAAAGAAACACTCATAAATGACAATTCACCCGTAGAAAATATTAAAACTTTTTTTAATGACATGGCAACCATTCCGGATTTTAAGTCAAAGGGATGCCTTATAGTTAAATCAATTGTTGAGGTAGCACCTAATGATGATAATGTAATGAAGATTGTTAATAATATTTTATCAGAGCTTAAAGAATGCTTTCATAAATGTTTGGAAAGAGGGCAAAAATTAGGCGAAATACCAAAAGATAAAGATATTAAGGCTTTATCGAGTTTTTATACAAGTGCCACTGACGGCCTGATCCTTTCGGGAAAGACCAACCCCCCAAAGAGCGAAATGAATAGCATTGTAAATGTTATTGTTTCAACTCTGAATTAATGATAAATCATATGGAAATATATGTTGAATATTTGTTCAACAATGGATATTATAACTAAATATGGGTAGAAATTTTGAATTTAACCGTGAAGAAACACTGAATAAGGCAATGCAGGTCTTCTGGCAAAAAGGCTATAAAGCAACCAGCATGAAAGACCTTATTAAAGAAATGGGTATACAGCCCGGCAGTATCTATAACTCTTTTGGTGATAAACACACACTTTTTCTCGAAGCAATCAGGCATTACGGAGATGTTGTAACATCCAATGCCTTAAAAAGCCTTGAGAGTGAAGGGTCGCCAATTGAAAACCTACACAATTTTTTTAATGATATAGTCTCACTTCCGCAGGATAAAAAATGCAGGGGCTGTCTTATTGTAAATACAGTGGTGGAACTATCACCACACGACGAAGAAACTGCTGAAATAGTAAATAGTATTATGAAAAAAATTGAAGGTTCTTTTTACAACTGCCTGCTACAGGCCCAGGAAATGGGTGAGATAGATAATGATAAGGATATAAAAGCTCTTTCAAGGTATTTTGCAAGTTCGACTCACGGACTATTAGTTACCGGGAAATCGAATGCTTCACAGGAAGAAATGCAGGATGTGGTAAATGTTATTTTCGAAAGTTTGAAATAAAACAAAGTATGAATAATAATGGGAAAAGTATGACTAAATATAAATTTAAACTAGCTAAATATGCAATAGTTTTGTCTTGCTATAGTTAGAATTTTTTTTGCCATTTGTTGAACAAATGTTCAACATTTGAGACAACTAATCCAGGAGGCTTTATTATGGCTAAAATTCCTTATGTAGAAAGGGAACAGGCACCTGAAAACATTCAGGGTATGTACGACAATCTTCAAAATATGTTTGGAGTGGTTCCAAATGTTATTAAAGCAATGGCAAATGCGCCGGAGCTATTAGCAGGGTTTATGCCCTTTCTCGGGGCGGCACTTGGTCCGTCACAAGTCGGCAGTGATATGAAAGAACTCGCAATATTGACTACCGCCAAGTTAAACGGCTGTACATACTGCACAGCTCATCACACTGCTGCAGGTAAACGCGCAGGTCTAACTGATGAAAAAATTGCTGCTGCTGACGACCCATCAAGTGCAGCACTTGATGACAGAGAAAAAGCAGTAGTTCAGTACGCAAAGGAGCTTGCACAGAACATTGCTGCAAGTGATGAAGCATTAAACAATATGAAAAATCATTTCAGTGAAGGAGAAGTTGCTGAGATTAATATGGTTGCAGGGGTTTTTCATGTATTAACAAGATTTGCAGATACTTATCAAGTTGATCTGGAACACTAAATACGGGTAGGTAAATTTGGGGCGTTGCTGCTAATTAACAGTACAGCGTCCCATTAAATTTTTATACCAACCGTATGTGAAGCAACATATTTATCATTTACCTTTTTTACATTCATCCTCAAATCATCTGCTCCCCCGTAGTACCTGACCACAACATCAGACGACTCGTCGATAATTTTGCTCTCAGGATAAGCAGGATTACTACTATAAATCTGTTTTGATATCTCAGGGGGAAAATAAAACTGGGACGTAACATAATTTTTATTGTCTATTATGACCTTAAAGTGTAAATGTGGGACCCTTCCGGGATAGATGCCGGGATAAATGGTTTTAAATTTTACCTTGCCTTCAGAATCAGTAATCTGAATACCTCTTAAATAGGTTTGCCCGGTTGTATCAATACCCTGGTTTTTATACCCGGAGTACACACCGTCAGCATCAGCCTGCCATAAATCCACTACAGCATCTTTTATCGGTTTACAGTCTTTCGCGGAATCAACAACGGTTATTACAAGCTCAAGCGGCGTGCCTTTTTTCCCTTCGGTTATATCTTCACGAACCTGTTCTACATCAAAGTAAAAAGGGCCTGCAGTCTGTTCGGATGTTAAAACACATGTTGTGGCCGGACTCTTATTGCTCTTATTTTCAGAATAGGTACTTTCAATACCTATTGCAGATGAAACAACCCCGATACCAAAAATCTTAATAAGTTCACGTCTTGTAAGTTTATTCATTATTAATATTAACTATCATAAATTATGAAGAGATCAATTGCACTTAAAATGTATAGCTACGAAAATCCACATAAATAATTATTTCGAAGAATTCCCCCGTAAATGCACTTTTCGATACAGACGGTTTAATTTTATAATAAATTCAACTTTTATTCATTAACATACATAATCCTATATATGTTCATGTTTAACCCACTTTGCATCCACTTTATTAATATGTTCCAGGCCCCATTCTGAAAGCATTTCCAATAATTTATCCAATGTTTTCCCATATTCCGTCAACGTATATTCAACCTTAGGCGGAACTTGTTTATACACCTTTCTATTTATAACCTTGTCCCTTTCCAATTCTCTTAACTGTTGAGTTAGCATTTTTTGAGTTATACCTGTAATTTGTCTTTTAAGGTCTCCAAATCGTATTATCTTACTTTCTTTAATGTGCCAGAGTATGGATACTTTCCATTTTCCACCTATTACATCAAGGGTAGCTTCAACCGGACAATAATAAATTCTCTGCTTCATTTTCTTCTCCACATAGTATCTTATTTGTAACTATCATACATTAAAGTACCTACTTGATCAAAAGATACTAAGTCAATATATTTTAATTAATGATTAAATTTCACTGGAGGTAAAAATGTCAAAGTTTATATCCAAAGACTATTGTTATTATTCAATTAAGAAAGTTCCAAAAAGATTGGGACAATACTCGAATCGTTTTCAATCGTCACTATTAGTTTTAATTGCGATACTATTACTTGGAATTGGTATTGCCTCTGCTCAAACGAATGTACCAATTGAAACAAAAACATTAGATGAACTTTACCAGGAAGCATTAGAAGAAGGGGGAAATCTGGTAATCTGGGCAGGTGGAGACAAACCCGACCAGTTTGATTATATGAAGGATTTATTTAAAGCCCGTTTTCCCGGGATTGAAGTCAAGTCCACCGTTGACCTTAGTAAATATCACGACGCACGGTTTGATAACTTGATAGAAATGGGCGGCGTTTTACCAGATATATTACAGTTACAGACTCTTCATGATTACGATTACTGGAAAATAAAGGGATTGCTGCTCAACTACAAACCTGCCAGTTGGGATCAGCTTTATCCGCAGTTCAATGATCCTGAAGGAGCTTTTCTTGGCGCATTTGCAGTGACCTTTGCAAACTATGTGAATCTCGACATTGTTCCACATAATAAGATACCGCGTGAAGCTAAAGATTATCTGGATCCGTCACTCAAGGGCAAACTCATCTTAACATATCCTCACGACGATGACGCGGTTACCTATCAGTTTAAGCTGTTAAAAGATCAATTTGGCTGGGAGTATATTAAAAAACTTATAGCACAGGATCCGGTATGGGTACGGGGGACATCAATGCCTTATGTTGCAATAACAAATGGTTGGTACGGTGCCAGTTTCACAACTTCATGGGCTTTTGTGCAGTGGCCGGGGATTAACGCGGAATTTAACGTACCAAAAAAGGATCAATATCTGACCTGGGTTCAAACTGTGGCAATACCAAAAGATGCACCAAATCAAAAAGCTGCAAAGCTTTATGTCAACTGGATTACATCTAAGGATTTCCAGAGTAAATGGCTTCAGTATCCAATACGCAAGGATGTTAAATCACCGGGTGGTTATGGCCGGCTTGTGGATCAGAAAAACACAGACCCAGTTGCTTTTGAGAAATGGATGGATAATCGCGCTGAGATAGAAAGATTTCGGGCCCAGTTAGAAGTATTGATTGGTCCGGCTGTTGGTGTTTCTCCATTAGAGCTTGACTATGATACTAAACCTTAATTTTTTACTAATTAACAAATGTTAAATTTTTATGGGAGCAGTGATTTAGGTTATGTAGCTATGGTACTCAGATTTTACTGCTCCTGAACTTTATTCTAATCTAATTGAAATATTAAGAATATTACAAATATAAACAAACTCTCTTTGCCAATTTTTTTATTTTAGTCTTCAATTATATAGCTAAAAGTTGTATAATTAATCAAATTCAACCTGGGAGGGAGATTATGAGATACTCAATTGTATTAGTTTTATTCTTTCTTTTACTAAGTGTAAATAATTCAAATAGCGGCTCTTTTTCTATATTTTTTAACGAGTCTGACTCATCAAGTTTCGGTATATATGCAGCCTTTGATTTAAGAGAAAGGGAATCATTTGTGCAGGTCACAAATGTATTGAGTACAGCTACCCAGCTTCATATTCAGATATACGATGTATCAAATTTATGTAATGAAAACAATTTTTTTGATCTCTATACACCAAACGATACACATACATACAATTTAAGGGAAATATTAAGTAATGATGGTAACCCCTCGGGAGTTGTCCTTCCGGAAGATGCTTATGGTATCATCTTTATTACTGGAGAGACTTCCGATGAGATTATTAGTAATTTCAGAATTATTGATAATTCAGGCTATGAATACAGGGCCAACTCGCAAAGTTTTCATAACAGAACTCCTATACCCGCGCCTAGTACCCCGGTTGCATTATTTAATTTTAATTCAGAAAATGGCTTAATATTGTCAGATGTATTTGGCATTCCCGTGAATGTTGAAAGTAACAACGGGAGATTAGAAGCCACGTTAGATGAGTTGCCAAATACGTTTCTTGCAGTAGATGTTGATATAGTAGATGAAAATGAGGTTCTTTTTTCATGCCGTGACATAATATTTGCATGTGTGGATGAAAACAGCCCATTCCTTGATGAAATAATACAGCTTGCAAATAACGAGGGATCATCAGCAAGTGTCGCAAGTTATGAATACGGAATAAATAATACAATTCCAAATTCAAAGGATGGAGAACTTCTTTGTCCGGGTAATGTAATTTCTGACGGAGTTGTAAGATTAACACGTGAAGCTTTCGGTGATGGTTTCTTGCAGTTTGCAGGTTACGTCGGGCTTAATAACGGCAACGGCAGGGGGAGCATGGATTCCTTCCATTCATATAACCCATTAGTATTGGGGCCCAGGGGTTAATGAAGTTTTTTGGGGACAGTTTTTCCTACTATTCTAATAAAGGTATAAAGAATAAACCATTCGAAAACACGGCGCGGGCCGATATATCAAAATGATGACTGTCTAAACCACTCATATAATATTTTTGCTGTTTATCAAAAAATACTTTGTAATTGTTATATATTATAGATATATAACAACCTATCAATAAGGGGCTACAATGATAAACAAAAAATATTTATTTTTTATTGCTGCAATGATTTTATTATCACTGTCTTCGGTCAGTTGTGACAATGATGCAAACGGACAGGACGTGAATGAAAGTGTGGACTTTCTTCAAAATGTTATATCAGGATCAGTGATCGCAAATACGCAGGATGGAGATGTCATTTTGCAGCTTCAGCTCTCTCCGGTTACTACATATATTTCTGAAAGTCCGGGGTTTGAGGCAGGTGTTATTATTACTGAGAATTTCTTTGAAATGTTCTCCGGCATTTTTAATGACCTCGTTCCAAACTCAGTTTTGGCATTTAGAGAAAATGGAACAGCAGTATCAGTACCTATTGCACTTAAAGACCCGGCCTACGATCCGGAAACCAACACAGTTGAATATACTGCTACACCTCTTGAAATTACACCTGCAACAAATTTTTCCGGAATGTCTATAGTTTCCAGGTCAATAGAAGATCTGGAATCTCCATTCGGGCCGGCATTTCTATTTATTGATTCAGGATCAATCACTTCGTTCGGAGGTACCTGCGGTGATGGGGCAAATCTTGTATGTCCAATTTCGATAGACGGCACCGCCTGTATAAACACAAATACAATAGGTCCCCAGTGCTGTATTATTACAAGTGGTACTCCCTGTTCTGATTGCAATTGTATTTAAAAAAGCTTTAGAATCACAGCAACTTATAAAATATAGATCAATTGCACTTAAAATATATAACTACCAAACTCCACGTAAATATTTATTTAGATTATCTTCCCCGCAATATACTTTTCAACCAGTAGATCAATTGCACTGTAAATCTAACGCTACAAAACCCCTCGAAAAGAATTATTCCAACTATTCTTCTCGTAATCTACTGTTTAACTCTAGTTGGTTTAATCAATAGGTAATATTTATTGTATTATTTTGAAAAAAGAAGGGCTAGATGATTTTGGAGGATTGTATGAAATACGAATCTGACCACCTAACCCTTATCTATAAATTAATAATATCACAGATGGATGAATAAGTTTAGTAGAATATATTAATACTTGTAAGAAGTTATGAAAGCATTGTACAATTACTAAAATTTAATTAAATATCGATGGAGGGAATCGATGAAACTCTGTAAATTTATTTTTATATTATTCTTTGCACTAACCTTGTTCTTTCTTAATTCAGAGACAAGCTATTCGGGTGCTGAATTTGATGCTGTTACAACCGATAATCCAGATAGAGCATTGGTCGGTTTTTTTGACCTTAGGGAAAGAGAAACATTCGTTCAGGTTACAAATGTTGACCCTACAAGTAACAACATACATATATTGATATTCGATGTAAGTAATAACTGTAATGAAAATAACTTTTTTGACCTTTTCACTCCAAATGATACCCACACTTATAATTTAAGAGATATTCTGACCAATGACGGGAATTCTTCCGGAGTGGTACTTCCTGATAATGCATATGGAGTTTTTATTGCATTTAGTGCTACACAGGATTTTCAAGGAAAACAGATGATTGGGAATTTAAGAATAGAGGATAATAACGGATATGAATATAGAACTAATTTAGTTGGTACCAATGCTGATCAAACAGGAGGGCCACTGCATCAGTTTGTAACATTCAATTTTAATACTGAAGGAGGTGTAACACTTTCAGATATTCTTATTATACCATCAGGAACAACATTTGAAGATGGTATGCAAGTTACAGATATAGACGATGTTCTCAGTTCGTGGACTTCGGTTGATGTAGATATTTATGATCTAAATGAAAACCCTTTTTCTTGTAGAAAAGTACTATACGCTTGTGTTAATCAAGAAAGTTCACTCTACGAAGCCTTGCTTGAGGAAGCGGCAAGTGGAGGTACTAATTGTGATGGACAATGCGGAGCAAGCGTTGCTGATATAGAATATGGAATAAATGATGCGATTCCCCATAGTAAAGGTGGTGAGCTACTCTGTCCCGGAAATAATATTTCAGAGGGAATAGTAAGACTTGAAAAGTTGGGAAATGCACCAGGGGCAGAAGATGATGACAATGCCATAATATTTATTGGATTAAATAATGGTAATGGCCGTGGAAGTATGGATATGGCATTTAACCAAACCAATATCTTTTAATAGTTATTTAGGATTAAATAATGGTAATGGAAGGGGAAGTTTTGATTCTTAATCAACTACTAATTTTTTCACACCAATAAATACCGTTGGGGATAAATAAAATACATTTAGAAATTTAAGATTTTAAATTCATCGTAATAATAATTTAAAACCATAGGAGCAGTGATTCAGGTCATTGCTCCTTTTTAATTTCCAACCAAAACATTCCAATAATTACAGCAATTTATAAAACCCACTGGGGAGCCTAACTTCCTAATGATATATAGATCAATTGCACCACAAATGTATCGCTGCTAAACTCCGCGTAAATATCTATTTCGATTTTCTTTCCCGCAATCTACTGTTCAATTCTTGATCAATTGCACTCAAAATATATCGCTGATAATCTCTACGTAAATATTTATTTCGACTATTCTTCCCGCATACCACTTTTCATTACAGAGGGTTTAATCAAGTGGTAATTTTAAGTTTATTTGAGATAATTTTGATTTTGTAGATCTACTCGTTGTTTCAATATATTGTTAACTCTATAAATTTAAAAAATAAAATTGTATAATTACTCAAATTCTTTTTCGGAGGACTAAAATGAATTTTATTAATAGGTCTATTTTGTTTGTATTACTATTAGCATTAACTCTTTCTTTTATCTCTTATAACAACTCTTATGCAGGCGGTAGTGCTTCAATACTTCCACTTTCCGAAACAGATACAAACAACTACCAGCTTTATTCCTTTTATGATCTAAGAGACAGGGAAAGTTTTGTGCAGGTAACAAGCCCTGATAGTCCAGCTACCCTCCATGTACAGGTATTTGATGTTGGGAACCTTTGCAATGAAAACAACTTCTTTGATACATACACTACTGCTGACACTCACGTATATAATCTAAGAGATATTTTAACAAATGATGGAGACCCCTCAGGCTTTGTACTTCCAGATGGTGCATACGGCTTTGTAGTAATAACAGTAGTGCTTGGAGAAGGACAGCCTGCAAATACAGGCGGGAATATAATAGGGAACTTCAGAGTTATTGATAACAGTGGTTACGAATATAGAACTAATTCACAGGGCCCTTCTCTAATACAACAAATAGCAAACGGACAAAACTATACATTTAATTTTAATACTCTTGGAGGAGTTAATGCATCAGATGTAATAGGGATAACAGTAAATGATATCAATAGTGGTGAAGTTACTGCTTCCGGATCATCACTTACATTTGATACAACTTTATTTAATAACAGCGAAGTAGAGTTTTCATGCAGTGATACAAATTTTTCATGTACTGCTGATACTTTTGAATATGGGATTAATGATGCAATACCAAACAGCAGGGACGGTAGTGTAGTATGTGGATCGAATGTAATATCAGAAGGACTTGTGAGTTTAAACAGATTATCAGAGTCTAATATCGATGCATTTGCAGGTTATGTTGGACTTAATAACGGAAATGGAAGGGGTAGTATGGATTCATTTCATCAGGATAGAGGTGAACTTAATTGTCAAGACAGGGGTGTTTGCAGGGTGTTTGCAACTTTTGGATTTAGACAAGGCAACTTTGGGGGTATAAATGATGCAGATTCTTTTTGCCAGAATAGCGCAAATTCCAGCCCACTAACTCAAGGCGGAACATACTTAACATGGTTATCAACAACAAATCCTGATATAAGTCCAAATACCCGATTTCATCAAGTAACAGTTCCGTACCAATTGTTAGATGGTACTCCAATTGCTGATAATTATAGTGATTTAATTAGTGGTTCTATTGATAATCCTATAAATAGAGATGAATTTGATAATTTCGTTGTAATAAACTCTATATGGACAGGTACAGATGAATTTGGGAATCCGCTTGCAAGTAATTGTAATAATTGGACAACAAATTTAATTGATGTAATGGGAGGAATTGGCACCGTTGGTCAATCAGATTCTAATTGGAGTAATTTCGTTAACGCAACTTGTGATAACCCATACAAGTTTTATTGCTTCGAACAGTAGTCATCAATAATCAAATTAAAGATAAAAACTCAGGGAGCAGTGATTCAGGTTATATAACTATGGCATTTAGAAATTATTACTCCTTTTTTTATGTCCTATTAAAACAATCCAACAATCACAGCAACTTATAAAACCCAGCGGGGAGCCTAACTTCCTAATGATATATAGATCAATTGCACTGCAAACGTATCGCTGCTAAACTCCATGTAAATATTTATTTCGATCCTCTTCCCCGCAATCTACTGTTCAACTCTAGAGGGTTTAATCAAGGGGTAATTTTAGTTTTATTTTGATGAAAAAAAAGGGCTAGATGATTTTGGAGGATTTATATGATGAACCTAAATCTGACCACCTAACCCCATTTTAAAGAACCACTATTATTCTATCATAACTTGATGTGTTTTATTAATGACTTATAGATTATTAACTTGAATATTCAAACGATAAATACTACAATATCGACACCTTTAAAGGAGGGTATTTAAAATGAAAATCCTATCATTGATTTTAGTTCTATTTTTTGCTTTAACCGGAAGTCTATTATCTTTTAATTCCGCACATTCCCAACCACTAACCCCATTTACTTTTACCGAGACTGATACTGATTCTGTTGGGTCTTTTTCAAGTATGTTTTATTTCTTTGATTTAAGAGAAAGGGAAACTTTTATTCAGCTGACATATAATGATTCTCAATCAACAGGATTACCTGCTAGAGCACACATTCAGATATTTGATGTTAGTAATAATTGTAATGAAAATGATTTTTTTGATGACTACACTTTAAATGACACCCATGTTTATAACATGAGAGACATACAAAGAAATGATGGAAACTCATCTGGTGTAGTACTACCTGATGGTTCATATGGTATTGTTGCTGTTACAATATTTGGAGGAGTGGGAGGTGCTCCAACAGCTTTTGCGAATGCTATTGGAAATTTGAGAATATTAGATAATAACGGCTATGAGTATAGAACAAATGCTCAAAAAATATTTACTTCAGCTGATAGTGAAGGTAGATTTGCTTATTCCTTTAATTTTAATCAGCAAGCCGGTATTTCATTCTCAGATATAGTGGGAGTTACTCTTGATTTTGAACAAGGCGTGCCTTTTATATTTGAATGGCTGGCATCAAATCCGTTAGGAGCATACAATTCTTTTGATGTAGATATTATAGATAACAATGAAGTGCCTTTTTCGTGCAGGGACGTAATATTTTCATGTATTAATGAAGATAATCCAAGATTAGAAGAACTACTGGAGTTTGCGGGTACTGCAAGTGTAGCAAACTTTGAATATGGGATAAATAATGCTATCCCTCATAGTAAAGGCGGGGAACTGCTTTGCCCGGGTAATATTATTTCTGAAGGACATGTCATTTTAAGACCTGAACTTCAACCGTTTGCCGAGGGTACATTATTTCCTTTTTTCTTTGGTTTTGTAGGTCTCAATAACGGTAATGGAAGGGGTAGTATGGACTCCTTAATGTACGAACACCTTCCTCTTGGTGGATAGATATATTAAATTTAAGTTTTATATTCATCGTAATCTTCCTTAAGAATTTAAGGAGCAGTGATTCAGGTTATAAAACTATGGCACTTTATAACTAATGCTATCTTAGATAATTTAAATTTTTATTTAAGTTAATTTGACCATTCTATATTGACTATTGCTCCTTTTTTTCTAACTCCGGCAATTCATAACTATTGCTACTGAACTAAATTTAAAATTATTTTTAGGATTTGTAACCCATTAACTACACAACCTAATATCCAATCTCTAAAATCTAATAATCCCAGCAACTTATAAAAATCAGCGGGGAGCCTAACTTCCTAATGTTATATAGATCAATTGCACCACAAATGTATCGCTGCTAAACTCCATGTAAATATTTATTTCGATTCTCTTCCCCGCAATCTACTTTTCAACCCTGTATGGTTTAATCAAGGGTTGATTTTAATAATATTTAGTTTAAGTTTAATTACAAACTAGTGCTGTAATAAAGCATTTGTTGGTGGTTCCAATCCACCCTTCGCCACCATTTTTATTCTAAATCAATTCCAACATTGCAACATTAACAAAAAAATCTTGTTTAAAGAACTATATTTTATATAGTTCTTTATAATCTTTTTATCACAATAAATTAGTTTTTCTAATAAATTGGCATAGATATTGCACTATTATAATTTTATCAATAGAAATATCTCTTTATGGAGTTGAGTATATGTTTAGATTCAAACATCTGTTTTTATTAATTTTTTCTTTCACATTAGCTATTGGGGTTATTTCCTGCAATGATGAAAACGTTCAGACAGAAATCAATAGGGTTTTTACTGAGAACGATTTTGGTGAAGATGAAACTTTGACTGCTGATCCGGAAATACACCTGGTAGTAAATTTCCTTGAACACCCTGAAAGTGAAGGTCATGAAAATGATACGGGAAAAATAGGAAATGATATTGTCCCTTTAACCTATAGCAGAACTTTAGAACATACTTACTGCTGGGAAGACGAAAATATTGAAGCAAAACATTTTATGACTCTTAATGATGTAGATGGTTTTGAAATACTACGTGTAGAAGCTAATGGTGAATGCATTACTGAAATAATAGAAGCAGGTAATTATGATTTAATACTTCACCATGATGGAAAAAGTGATGAGACTTTTCCAATTTTTTTACACAATGAAGACAATATAATAGCATCCAATAATAATGGAAATAAAATATTAGATAGTTCAAAAAAATTACTATCTAATGTATTACAGAATTTTGATTTTATAAAAAATGCTCATGCGCAAACTGTTACCGACAACATTACTACTTTAATAAACACAAAAATTTGTATTAGTTGTGATTTAAGTGGGGCGGATCTGCCTTTTGCGCGTCTGAGTGATGCGGATCTGAGTAATGCGGATCTGACTGGTGCGGATCTGACTGGTGCTGATCTGACTGGTGCGGATTTGAGTGAGGCGAATCTGCCTTTTGCGCGTCTGAGTGATGTGGATCTGAGTAGTGCGAATCTGAGTAATGCAAATCTGACTGGTGCGAATCTGACTGGTGCGGATTTGAGTGAGGCGAATCTGCCTTTTGCGCGTCTGAGTGGTGCTAATCTGTTTGATGCGGATCTGGGTGGTGCGGACCTAAGTGGTGCGGACCTGAGTGATACGGATCTAAGGGATGCGAATTTGGCTACGGTGAATCTGAGTGGTGCTGTTTGGTGTGATGGCACGTGTATGTGTGCAGCTGATTCTACTTTAGGTACATGCAATGGTTGTGAGCCGCAAAGTTCGTGTACATTTTAATCACAATACATAATAATTTTATACTACACATCTAACTTTTTTTATATCCAACAATCACAGCAACTTTCAAAAATCAGCGGGGAGCCTAACTTCCTAACGTTGTGCCCACCCGGAATGGTTTAATAAAAAATTTTTCATCTGACACTGCAATCGTTCTCTAATTACGACGAGGCCTAATAAGAAGTAGTCCCACCAAGCCACCTATTGTGCCTATTGCATGATTAATCTCAGCCCCGATGTATGGCGCGTGATATCCCCAGATGGGCCACGGAAGCCACCACCCAATATAATAAAAGACAGCCATAAAAGTAGTTATGGCCCAATATTCAAATTTTATGGCATTGCCCTTAATACCTGCCCATATCAACAACATGTTGACCGCGAGTGCCAACATTGCTCCACGAAAGGCGTGGTAATTTGGGTGGGTTGGGCCAATTTCTAAAGCTGGAGCCTGGAACTCGGGCATCCATGTAAATTCTAAGGTGAACCAGAAACTTACTAGACCTGCCATAACGCCCAGGAAAATCAGGATTCGGCCGATTAAATTTTTCATTTTATTTTCCTATTTATTAATTTGATTTATCTACAAGTATATGAATAAATTTTGTTATTCTAATTTATATTTTTATGTATGGGTATAAATTCTAAGAATTAAAACTTTTTCTTCTTATAGCTATAACCAGGAAAATACTTAGGAAAAATAATATATTGGTATAAATAATATTCTTGTCAGAATTGGAAGATAACGAACACCCACCATCAGAACCTGATTCCAATGATATTAGAAACACATTGTCCTGAATTTCATCTTCTATATCTGTATTTCTCCGGATAATATCAGAAAGCTTTGTTTTTTGAAGTTCTTTAAGTTCATCACCGCTGAATGTTAGTTCATACCAGAACCTGTCCCCGTCTCTTAACGCTTCAAACTGCATAACTATAAGTGTTGTAAACAGTTCACCAAGATGTGAATCCTGAAGCCTGTCTTCCGACAATCCCCCTACCCAAAGATCAACCTGGTCAACATTTCCGTATGCTTCAAGAAGTTTTTGCTGGATTATTGGATCACTACTTATTTCAGAAAAGCTTTCCACTCTTCCAAGCCCAATATCATCCCTGACATCGTTATACCCTGGCAGGCCATGATCTCTTCCCCTCTGAATGTTCAGCGAAGCAAGATCAAACCCTCCTGCTCCCGGAGGCCCGAATAAAAAGTTCCTTACATCATCTATAATCAGGTTATCAACTCTTTGGCATTCCTGAGCCGCAAGGCCTCTTAGTAATGGCTCAATGCCGCCTTCATCTGTTATTCTTGAAGGATTAAAAAATGCTTCACGTAATTCAAGATTGCCTTCAGTTATTACTTCATTATCTGAATCAAGTCTTAGTAATGTAGGGCTTAGTGCACTGTGGCCAAACCTGTATGATGCAGTTGAAAACTCATTCATTATTGTTGAATTAATATTGGGGTTATACCCCTGGTAATCAGATATTCTTCCTTCTCCCAGAAGGGCCGGGAAAAATTCATTAAAAGAAATAACCTGCATTTGCGCACCAACTATCTTCCTGGCTTGTTCGTAAATTTCATCACCGGTTAATTCGGGATTTTCATCGGCAATTATCTCGGCAAGCCTGTTATGCTCTCTTGAGAATAATGTATGCATAGCTGTAAGGCCAACCTGCTCATTTACCCTTACATCCCCCGAGAGAAACAGTTCATCTCCATCACCGCCGGCATTGGGAAAACCGCCCGTGTTGAAGGTAAGTAAATTATTTTGCATCTTCATCATTCCGGTCCCGTCATTTGTCCTTAATGCCGAGGCCCTGTCGGAATCCGAGCCGTAAACATTTGATGCATCAATCCAGGCAGTTATCTCGTTTAACTGCTGCCTCGGATTATTAGTACCAGTCCCGGTGTTTTTATCGTATAGTGACCTGTTAAACTCGATTACAGCGGTCCCGGTTGATTCCGGGTCAAAGAAAATATCACCTGTAGGTACTGCTATATTTACATTCTCAGCAGGGTCCGTTCCGTCTGTAAGGTCAATGTCATGGTCAAGGAACTGCCCCCATTGCCACAGGTAATCTGTTGCACCAAGTTCATTAACAATAAGGCCTTCCTGTGATAATACTTTATTACTTATCTCCCTTGCACTTGGCCTGTCTGCCCCGGCAAGTTCTGAAATCCCATCAGAATAATCCGGCAGTACCATCCTTTGAAGTTCCTGGAATGTTGAACCCATTGAAGAATCGGCAATGTTATTACCGCTTCCGTCTATAGACCTGAAATCAGATGGGTCAATATTCTGCTGTGGTTTATTTTCCCTTTGAGGCTGATGTTTAATATTTCTTGCAGGAGAAATACTATTTTCACTCTCCTGTCCATTAGCATGTGTAGAGAAAGGTATTTCAAATAGAATAAATAAAGCTATAAATAATATATTTAATAGTCTGATTGTGTGTCCCTCACAATTTGTATTTATTAATTAAAACAAAATTAATAATAATATGTTTACACTACTTTGTAAATCATATCATTATTACTAATCCAATAAGTACAAATAATCCGTAAATGCTGCTTTTATAGCGGTATTACATAATAATTCTGTATACCACGCATAATTAAAGTTTAAACATTCCCGACTTTTTAACAAAATATTATTAATATTTAATAACAACAGGTAGTTACAAGTATTATATGCCTTTTTTTAGGACTTGGCACGCAACTTGTACTTAATACAACTGTATTTAAAAACTATTTTTAGGAGGTTACAAATGAATAATTTTTCTTTGAAGTCATATGTACTTGTTTTTGCAATCACAGCAATCGGTCTTATCGGTTCAAATCTGAACACAGTTGCAGAAGAGGTACATGAAGACGATATCGTTTACGGAAATGTCATATGTATTTTACCGGATTTGGAAAATGGCACTGTAGAGCCGGTAGTTGCAAATAAAAACTGCAACGGCCCTGTAGGTCATGCTCATGTGATTCTGGATACGAGATCAAAGGAAGGAAACGTTTACGGAGTAAACGGTTCTCCCGAAGCAGTTAAAAGGCTACAGGCACGCACGAAGAAGGAAAACGTTGCAGTAAAAGGCAAAATTTCCGGCGATCAGCAAGCCTGGATAATTACAGTGGAATAAAAAATCTTAAAAAATTTAAGGAGGCATTAATATGTCAGATTTCAAACAACAGCCAATAATAGTACCACCCGGCGGCGGCCATGATATGGCTTTTAACGGCGGCAGTTTTATACACAAAGTAAACAGTAACGATACAAACGGAGTATTCTCAGAGATGGAAATAGTAACTCCGGTGGGAAGTGGTATTGATCTTCATGTTCATGAACATGAAGATGAATATGTAACTCTGCTTGAAGGTGAGATTGAAGTAACACTTGGGGACCAGACCATGAAAGCTGTACCAGGTGTGAAGGCACTTTTACCAAGGGGCATTCCTCATGCTTTTACAAATATAGGTGACGTCCCGTGCAGGCTGAGTGTTGTAATTTTACCGGGAAAGTTTGACAACTACTTTGTAGAACTGGCAGAGATATTTAAAGACGGCCAGCCGCCTGAAGAAGTGGTAAATGCTTTATCTGATAAATATTCAATCAAATACGTTTAAAAAAATTAAAAAGGAAAAAATCATGAACAGAACAAAAACATTTTTATTATCGTTAATTATACTTGGTGCTCTGAGTATACAGGCATTTTCTGCTCAGCAGTATCTTTACAACACAGTAGGCGTCAACGGGTATGACCTTGTTTCTTACTACACTGCTAAAAGGCCCTTAAGGGGCAACGGCAACTACGTGTCGGAACAAAACGGGGTTACCTATCTTTTCTCATCGGAAGAAAACAAACAGGCTTTTGAAAAAAACCCTAATAAATACCTGCCTGCATATAATGGCTGGTGTGCATTTGGCGTGTCAGTTGGCAAAAAATTCTCCGCTGACCCTGAGGTCTGGGAAATAGTAGATGGAAAGCTGTATATGAACCTTGACCCTTCCATAAAGGTAATGTGGAGGGAAGATATTCCGGGGAACATTAAAAAAGCCAATAAAAACTGGCCAAAAATAAAAGATAAATCTCCAAGTGAATTATAGGCACTCTCCTCCCAACTATAGTGGGTGTATTTACTGCACCCACTATTATTTTGATAAAAAATTTTGTATAACAATTAGTATATGAGCGATAAAGTATCAGAATTAAATCTTGATGAAAACAAGAGTAAACAATCCCTTGTTTTAAATACCCTTCCTGTAGTGTTTTATACAACAAAGGCCTCAGGAGATTTTAAACTTACATATCTCAGTAAAGGTGTTGAAAACCTTACCGGTTTTAAAGCAGAGAAATTTGGTAAAGATTCCAACTTCTGGAAAAGCAGGCTGCATCCCGATGACAGGGACGATACTCTTGCTTCCATGAAGAACCTTGTCAAAAAAACCAGCTACGACTTAGAATACAGGTGGCTGTGTGCAGACGAAAAATACAAATGGTTTTATGATCACGGTGAAGTGATATTTGACTACCAGGGTAAAGCAAAGGAGATTGCTGGTTCCTGGATTAATATTACAGATCGCAAAATTACTGAAGAATCATTTAAATTACTGCTTCATGAGACAAATTCCGTTACCGGCCTTGAGTTTTTCCGTTCATTTGTAAAAAATATTGCAAAAATTCTGGACGTAAAGTACGCATTTATTTCAAAATGTAGTAATTCCGAAAAGACAGAAGTAAAGACCCTGGCATTCTGGGAAGAGAATAACTACGGAAAAGATTTTGAATATAACCTTGATGGTACGCCTTGTAAAAATGCTATCTCCGGTGAGTTCACATGTTATATGGACAATGTGCTGGAGATATTTCCAAAAGATGAACAATTAAAAAAATATAACGTCCAGGGTTATCTTGGCCTTCCCATCTACAATCATAAAAATGCAGTTATCGGCCACCTGGCTGTTTTCCATGACAGTTCTTTTAAAGACCTGCCAAAGTATTTCTCAATTCTCCAGATTTTTGCAATACGTGCAGGATCAGAACTGGAACGCATGGAATATGAAAATACTTTAAGAAGAAGTCACCAGAAACTTGAGCTTGCATTCGAAGAGATTAAAAACCTCAAATCCAGGCTTGAATCAGAAAACATTTACCTTAAAGAAGAAATACAGACCGAACATAACTTTGAAGAAATCATTGGGGCCAGCAATCCACTGAAGGAAGTTATTGAAAAAATAAAGAAAGTTGCAGGCACTGACACCACTGTTTTGATAAGGGGCGAAACAGGTACGGGTAAAGAACTTATTGCACGCTCGGTTCATAACCTTAGTAAAAGAAACAAGAAGCCTCTTATTAAAATAAATTGCCCTGCAATACCCGCAGCTTTAATTGAAAGTGAACTTTTCGGGCATGAAAAAGGTGCATTTACAGGTGCAATCAATAACAAAATCGGAAAATTCAAACTTGCCGATGGTGGGACAATTTTACTTGATGAATTAGGGGACCTGCCGCTTGAGTCGCAGGCAAAACTTCTTAGGGTACTGCAGGAAAAAGAGTTTGAAACAGTAGGCGGGACACGCACGCAGACTGTGGATGTCAGGGTAATTGCTGCAACTAACAGGAACCTTGAAGAAGCCGTAAAAGAAGGTGCATTTCGTTCTGATCTGTATTACCGTTTAAATGTTTTTCCTATAGATATTCCTCCATTAAGGGAAAGAAAAGAAGATATTGAAGCGATTAGTAATCACTTTACAAGTAAGTATTCGGGAAAACTTGGAAAAATCCTTAAGCCGATTAACAATAACGTACTGGATAAATTAAAATCTTATGACTGGCCCGGAAACATTAGAGAACTAGAAAACATTATAGAAAGGGCCACCATATTGTCCTCGGGTACAAGTCTTGAAATTACAGACAATCTTTTATCTAATTCCAACGATTCTCCATCAAGTGAATTAAATTCTTCAACACTCGAAGAGATCGAACGAAACCATATACTTTCTGTTTTAGAGAAAACCGCGTGGCGTATTAATGGTGATAAAGGCGCCGCAGTAATACTTGGTATGAACCCAAGCACCTTAAGAACAAGAATGGCTAAACTTGGTATTAAAAAGAAAACCGTTACTTCTTAAAAATATTTAGGCATTACAAAATTTACGTTAAAAAAAATCTTTATTTCATCGTTAAGAAAAATATAGGGGATGGGACGGATTATATTTTTTAGATGAAATGATTAATTTTTAGAAAATTTTGTTTAGCCTTGATTTTTGTTTCTTTGTATCAAGACAAAGAAAACTTAAAAAAGAGAAATAATAAACATATATAATTTTTAATGGTTTTATAAATTTAAAATCCGCTATTCCCACAAATCCACTACCACTCTCCCAACCTGTCCGCCTTTAAGAATTTTATCAATCTCGCTATCCAGTCCTTCAAGTGATACGGTCCTTGTAAGTTGTTCGAGGTAGCCAAGTTTCCAGGTTGTGGCCATATTGTTCCAGATCTCAATTCTCCTATTCATGGGACAACTTGCAGAATCAATACCAACAAGGGTTACCCCCCTGAGAATAAACGGATACACATTAATATTAAGGTCATGAGAAGCAACATTACCACATGTAGTAACAACTCCCCTTTGATTAGTCGATTTTATTGCTGTAGCGAGGATATCGCCCCCTACTGTATCTACAACTCCCGCCCAATTTCCCTTTAATAGCAGTTTACCAGTCTGGTCAGTTGACTCTTCCCTGCTTATTACTTCGGTAGCGCCAATACTTTTAAGAAATTCTGCCTGTTCTGATTTTCCGGTTGAGGCAGCCACCTCAAAACCGGCTTTTGCAAGGATTGCTACAGCCATGCTTCCTACACCTCCTGTTGCGCCAGTTACAAGGATTTTTCCGTTACCCGGATTAATTTTATTTTCTATTAACCTCAATATTGACTGAGCCGCTGTAAATCCGGCTGTTCCAAACATCATTGCTTCCATTGTGGTTAGTCTTTCAGGTAGCTTTACAACCCAGTCGGAAGGGACCCTTATATACTGTCCAAACCCGCCGGAGGTATTCATTCCAAGATCATAGCCATGAACAATAACCTTCTCTCCTATATTAATATTAAGTGATGAAGATTCTTCGACTGTTCCGGCAGCATCTACTCCAGGTGTATGTGGATACTTTCGTGTAACACCCCTGTTGCCGGAAGCAGAAAGGGCATCTTTATAATTAAGTGATGAAAATTCTACTTTTACTAGAACATCGCCTTCGGGAAGTTCATCTACACTTCTCTCGGTAATTTCCCGTTTAAATTCTTTGTCTCCGGTTTCACTTACAACCATAGCTCTGAACATTTCAACACTCATATATAACTCCTTTATATCATTATTGTATATTCGTCCAACTAAACTTAATTACAAACATAATATGATTCAATTATTACAAAAATATTTATACATTATTATTTTTAAAGAAATTGAAGAAAACATCAGTACACTATTTCCCTTATAGAAATTTTAACTTTATATAGTCCTATGGAGGTAGGTTTTGAAAATTAAAGTATTTATCGCAGACGATCACGATATAGTTCGTGAGGGGATTAAAGCAGTAATTAAGAGGGACAATTTACTAGAAGTAGTTGGAGAAGGTAAAAACGGCCTTGAGGTATTGGCATTTGCCAGGAATAACAACGCAGATGTGTATGTTGTGGATCTTTATATGCCTGAGCAGGATGGACTCGATACAATAAGCAAACTTATTAAACTCGACTCCAATGCCAAGGTAATAGTATTGAGTGTATATGAAGACAGGAACACCGTACTTAAATCCTTTAAATCAGGCTGTAAAGGATATGTTACAAAGGTTAAGGCCGCTGAAGAAATAATAGATGCTATCAATAAAGTAAACTGTGGGGGTTACTTTATAAGTGAAGAGATAAGTGACTATATCTTTGAAGTATATTCCAACAATTTTGATGAAAGCCTGTTTAATGAGTCAGAACTTCTTTCCATGAAAGAAAAGGAAGTACTAAAATTTATTGCTGAAGGCAAATCAAGCAAGGAAATTTCCACTTTTATGGGAATATCATTTAATACTGTAAACGTTCACAGGAATAACATTATGCATAAGCTTAATCTTCATAAGACTGCTGAACTGGTCAGGTATGCAATAAAGGAAAGAATTGTCACAATCTAGAAATACTATTATTTCAGCCTGTTGCTTAGATAGAAATAATTAATATATTTACATCATGTCTAAAGCAAAAGTGTTGGGTATTGGCGGTATATTTTTTAAGAGTGAAGAACCGGGAAAACTGGCTGCATGGTACAAGAAATGGTTGGGATTTGAGATAGAATCCGGCAATTCTTCTTCCTTTAAACATGAATCTCTTCCTGTAAATTCATTTACAGTCTGGGCGCCGTTTCAGGATTCTACTGAATATTTCGAACCCTCCAAAAGAGAATTTATGGTTAATCTTATTGTGGATGACCTTATTAACGCACTGGTTCAGGTTAAAATGGGCGGAGCCCAAATACTTGATGATGTTCAGGAACATGAATACGGTATGTTTGGATGGTTTATTGATCCGGATGGAAACAAAATAGAACTCTGGCAGCCAAAAAAGAATTAGTCTTGTACTAAGAAAAATTATCCGGACACAAAGCCATCTTTATGCCCGGAATTTTTATTTCTTAAGATAAATCTATCTCTGAACGGCTTGTAATTTCGATAAGGTGAAATCCAAACTGGGTTCTGACAGGTCCATGTACCTTATTCACCTCTTTGGTAAAGACTACTGTATCAAATTCAGGGACCATTTGTCCGGGTGAAAACTCACCGAGACTTCCCCCTGACTGGCCTGAAGGACATTTTGAATGCTCTTTTGCTACTTCGCCAAAATCACTCCCGCCTTCAATCTGGCTCTTTAAATCGTTACATTGTTCTTCAGTATCTACTAATATATGTCTTGCTGTTGCTACTGGCATTGTAAAACCTCCGGTTTTTGTTAATTAATCATTATTATAGCCCCAATTTTATCCAGTGTGAAAATAAGAATTACTGGAAATTTTTATTAATGTTGTTGTAATATGTTTGTAGAGGTGAATAAAATGAAACAGTTTATTTTTTCTTTATTAATAGTATCTGCACTTTTTATAACAGGTATTGCCTTAAATACAGGTGTTGCCGAATGTAATAACTGTAAAAAAGGACAGCCATGTGAAGACACATTTGACTGTGGTGAACTCGGCGTTTGTATTTGCTGGTATTCAGGTGAGCAGGAATCTCTTACCGGTACCCCCGGACAGAATGGAATCTGCCAGCTTCAGTCACAATAAGCAGAATTTTCATAGTTCTTAAGCCCTAAACAATATTTTTTAATATTCTTGATATTTTTTTGAATCCTCATAGTTGCATCTGCAACTAACCTTTTAATTCAATTTAAGGAGGTCTTTTTAAATGAAAAGACAAAATGTTATTTATACACTATTACTGCTCATAGCTTTATCATTTGGTTCCATATCTGCTATTGCAGGAAATACTTCCACAAGTACAGTTGGCGCTGGTGGTTACGACCTTGTAACTTATCACACAGGTAATCCACAACCGGGAGTAGGATTCAACAAATCAGTACATAATGGCGTAACTTATGTATTCATAAGCGAAGAAAACAAAAACGCTTTTGAAAAGAACCCTGGCAAATATCTGCCTGCGTATGGCGGATACTGTGCATACGGAGTTGCAGTGGGACAGAAATTTGTTGCAAGCCCCCAGGTCTGGAAAATCCAGGATGGAGTTTTATACTTTAACCTTGATAAGAAAATCCAGGGTAAATGGGAAGAAGACTTAAACGGCAATATTACCAAAGCTAATAACAACTGGAAACAGATCAAGAACACATCAGCAGAAGAACTGGCAAAAAACGGATAATAAATTCTTAAGGGGGCTTCGGCCTCCTTTTTTATTAATATTCACTTTTAGTAATCAAAAAAATATTAATCCTTGATAAATTCACTGTACTATAAGATATTATATTTATTAAATTAAATTTACTGGTGAGGTATAACATGAAATTAGAAGGAAAAGTAGCACTAATAACTGGTGGTAGTCTTGGATTAGGAAAAGCAACTGCACATCTGTTTGCCCAGGAAGGCGCAAATGTTGTAATTACGGGACGCACGGAAAAAACACTTGTAGAAAAAGTTGGAAAAGCAAAAGATGCCGGTCATGAAATTTCACATATTGTAAGTGATGTTTCAAAAGAAGCAGACTGCAGGGAAGCAGTCGATTTCACTTTGGATAAATATGGTAAGATCGATATTCTTTTTAACAACGCAGGTATTCTTGGTGTTGGACGAACACATGAAACAGAAATAGAGTTTTGGGACAAGGTGTTCGCAATTAATGTCAGGGGAACATATTTGATGTCAAAGTTTACTATTCCTCACATGCTGGAAAACGGCGGAGGGTCTATTGTAAACAACTCTTCCATACTGGGACTTAAAGCATTACCAGGTGTTGCAGCATATAACTCCACTAAAGGAGCCGTAACCCAGCTTACAAGGAGTATGGCACTTGATTATGCACAGGATGGTATCAGGGTAAATGCTATATGCCCGGGTACGATAGAAACTCCTATGGTTGACGGATTACTAGACGGTATGCCTGACAGGGGTGCCGCGGAAGACCTTTTTAAATCATTTCACCCAATGGGACGTTTTGGTACAGCAGAAGAGATTGCCAATGCAGTACTGTTCCTTTGTGATGACAATGTAGGATTTATGACCGGGACCATGCTTTCAGTTGATGGCGGCTGGGTAGCTACATAAATAATAAAAAATTGAGTAAGGCATGTTTTTGAGTTAATAAAGATAAGGGGATATTAACTTTATTTGCCTTGCTCCGTATTATGTCAAAGAATTTAAAATATCATCTATCAAAGGATTTAACTTCTTATAATCTATCAGGAAGGAATCATGGCCATAAGGTGAGTCTATTTCATTATAAGAAACATCAATATTATTTGCGTTAAAGGCGTCAGCCAGCTCACTTGACTGGTATGACGGATACAGCCAGTCAGAAGTATAGGTAGCAACTAATACCTTTTTACATTTTATTCTTTTAAAGGACTCATTTAAATTCACGTAGCCTTCACCGGCATCATAAAGGTCAAGGCAGCGCATTATATAGATGTAGCTGTTTGCATCAAATCTCTTAACAAATTTTGATCCCTGGTATTCAAGATATTTCTCAATCTCAAATTTACTGTCGAGGCTTGATTTTATCTTAACAGAATCATCATGTTTTCTACCAAACTTCTCCCAAAGCCATCCGTCACTAAGGTAGGTTATATGACCCAGCATCCTTGCAATTGAGAGCCCTTTTTCAGGCAGGTCATTCCCATAATAATCTCCCCCGTTCCAATTGAGATCGTTCATAATAGCCTGTATTCCAACTTTGTGCATCGCGATAGATTGCGGGGATGATCTTGCAGCAGTTGCAATAAGCAGCAGGGAATCCACCATGTCAGGATATTGCAGTGCCCATTCAACTGCCTGCATTCCGCCCATCGACCCTCCTGCAATACTACGGATACGCTCAACTCCCAAATGTCTAAGGAGCTGATACTGCACCCGGACAATATCACGGATACTAACCACCGGGAAAGATGAACCATAAGGTTTTCCTGTTTGAGAATTCACAGAGGAGGGGCCGGTAGTCCCGTAGCAGCTTCCAAGGATATTAGAGCAGATAACAAAATATTTATCTGTATCAAACGCCTTTCCGGGACCTATCATAACATCCCACCAGCCGGGGTTTTTGTCTTCGGGAGAGTTTTTTCCCGCGGCATGTGAACTTGCCGTAAGCGCGTGCTCTACAAGAATTACGTTATCACGTGTTTTGTTTAACGTTCCATAAGTCTCGTAAGCAACAGTTATTGGACCAAGCTCGAGGCCATTTTCCAAAACAAACTTGTCCGGAAGATCAGCAAATGTGTAATACCTGGTTTCTACCAGGCCTACAGAGCCTTCCTCTACAATTACAACCGGAGACTCGCCTAACTCCTCTTTTTTCATGCTCCAGCCTTTTGAGACTTTGCAATTGCCTGATCCAGGTCCCAGATAAGATCCTCAAGGGTCTCAAGGCCCACGGAGATACGAACCGTCTCAGGAGTCACACCTGCTGACAACTGCTCTTCTTCGTTTAGCTGACGGTGCGTTGTCGATGAAGGATGAGCTATTAAGGATTTTGCATCCCCTACGTTTACAAGGTGGCTGAAAAGCTGAGCACTGTTTATTAATGTTTTTCCTGCTTCAATTCCGCCTTTTACTCCAAATGTGAAGATAGATCCTGCACCTTTAGGCATATATTTCTTGGACAGTTCATTATATGGGCTGTCCGGAAGGCCGGCAAATTTTACCCATTCCACTGCAGGGTGGTCTTTCAAAAATTTAGCTATCTCTAAAGCACTGGAACAGTGACGGTCCATTCTAAGGTTAAGTGTTTCGAGTCCCTGTGTTAACATGAATGCATTAAACGGGCTAAGTGCCTGGCCGTGGGTCCTTAATATTTCAACCCTTGCCCTTATAGCGTAAGCAATACCGCCAAAAGTCTCATAAAACTTTACACCATGATAACCCTTTGAAGGCTCTGTCATACAGGGAAACTTGCCATTGTCCCAGGGAAAGGTGCCTGCTTCTACCAATACACCACCTATAGAGGTGCCATGTCCGCAAATAAATTTGGTACCGGAATTAACCACTATATCTGCACCATGCTCTATTGGCCTGCAAAGATAAGGAGTAGCAAAAGTGTTATCAATAATTAACGGAATGCCTGCCTCGTGGGCTATATCTGCAACTGCCTTAATATCAAGCACATTTCCAAGCGGGTTACTGACTGTCTCGGCATAAAGGGCCCTGGTCTTGTCTGTAATGGCTTTTCTAAAGTTCTCCGGATCATCGGGATCAACAAAGGTTACGTTGATTCCCATCTCACGCAGATTAACGTCAAACTGCGTGTATGTTCCTCCATAGAGAGTGCTGGAAGACACTAATTCGTGACCAGTCTGCATTATATTAAGTATTGAGGTCATCTGGGCTGCCATTCCGGAGCTTAGCGCAAGAGCTGCTGAACCACCCTCAAGAGCGGCCATCCTTTCCTCAAAAACGCCGTTGGTAGGATTCATAATCCTGGTATATATATTTCCAAACTGTTCAAGGTTAAATAATGCTGCTGCATGTTCGGTATCATTAAAAGCATAAGCAGTAGTCTGATATATAGGAACGGCCCTGGAATTGGTAGCGGGATCAGGCGATTGACCTGCATGTATGCAATTTGTATCAAATCCAAATTTTCTATCTGACATATAATATCTCCTTTATGTTGAAGCTATGATTTTTTAGACAAAATTAGTCGTCTGTTTGCAACTGGATAATTCATCCACCCCAAATATCCTTACATATTCTATCTTAATACAACGGTTTTTTACAACCTCATATAATTTAGAATTATATATTATATAAAACTAATGTTATATTTTTGAACTATAAGGTTATGAACAAAGTCCTGGGCGGAAGAGAAAAAGTAAAAGTAGCAGTTGCGCAGATTGCACCTGTCTTTATGGATAAAGAAAAGACCATAGAGAAAGCCTGCCGGTATATTAAGGAAGCTGGTGAAAACGGTGCTGAGTTAATAGTCTTTCCGGAAGCATTTATTCCGGGCTACCCTGCGTTTTATACACTTGGATATGAAAGTAATCCCCATGACTGGACCGATTACATGATTGCCCTCCAGGATAACTCTGTTTCAATCCCCGGGGAAGATACTAAAATACTCGGCCAGGCGGCAAGAGAAGCGGGGGCATATATTGTAATGGGATGCAACGAACTATCCGATACGCCCGGAAGTCAGACCGTTTACAACTCACTCCTTTTTATAGACAAATACGGAGAAGTTATGGGCCGTCACAGAAAACTTATGCCCACTTATACCGAAAGGGTCTACTGGGGTATGGGCGACGGTACTGACCTTAATGTTTATGATACGGAAATAGGAAGAATCGGCGGTTTAATATGCTGGGAAAATCATATGACCCTTGTAAGGGCGCATATGATAAACCAGGGTGAGGAGTTTCATGTTGCAGTATGGCCCGGCAATTGGCAGCGCGGCAAAGAACAGCTCCTTGATGCTGATACCAGCCCCGGGGGAAACAACTGCCTCATTCAGTCAGTTGCACGTGTTCATGCATTTGAAGCAGGCTCTTTTGTCCTGAGCGCCTGTGGATATCTCACTGAAGACGACTTCCCGGAGAAATGGGACCATATAAAAAACGGAGACCATATGAACTTTGACTGGTCGTCCGGCGGAAGTGCAATTATAAACCCAGCAGGCAGGCACCTTTTTGAGCCGAATTTTGAAAAAGATGCAATACTTTACAGTGAATGTTTTGCAAACCAGATAAAAGCAGTGAAAGCCATATTCGATTCCCTGGGACACTATTCAAGAAATGATGTTCTGAAAATTCAGCATCTTAATGGCACAGAAAACCAGGAAATTAAAACAGAGGTAAAACAGGTAATAGATAAAAGGATAGATTCCCAGGATGTAAAAAGAATATCAGATAAATACGAAATCGAGATTGAAAAATTAAACCAGATGCTTGAAGAATTAAAGACTTTAATATAATGAAAATAAAACAGTACATAATATTCACTGTCATATGCCTTCTTTTTATTAATATCCAGATTGCCTTTGCACAGAAAACAAATCCCATTGGTTCAATTACGCAGTTGTTTGGTGATATAGAGCTAACAAGGAATGGCAAGAAAAAAGAGGCAAAAGAGAATTCCCAGATATACCTTGGTGACCGTATAGATACAGATGAAGATGAATTTACAAAGATTGTATTTAATGACGGGACCTCTATTGAAATTGCATCTGATACAAGCCTTGAGGTGAATGAGTTTGTATATAATCCCGGTGAAAGAAAGAGCAAATTCAATATCTTGAAGGGAACAATAAAAAGTGAAATCAGTAAGATCCAAAGTCCAAATTCAAGTGTTGAATTTCAAACCCGTAATGCCGTAGCGGGAGTTAAAGGTACGGTTTTATATATTAACGCAAACGATGATTTCTTTGGCGTAAGGGTTGGAAGAATATACGTAAGGGGACTCCATACGGGGTCTAAAACTGTATACGTATCCGGCGGTTACTACACAACTGTTGTAAACGGTGTTCCCATTGTTCCAAGGATTATGACACAGGCAATGCTAAGACAGTTTGATGATATTTTTGATTACAGAAGATACCTGCCATCAGAGGTTAACAAAGTAATAAGAAAAACCCCTTTTAATCTAAAAAAACCCAAACTATTTAAATAAATCATATTCTCGCTGATTACTCGCAACACCCTATTATTATTAATTCTTTGTATTCTAAACTTTAACCTTGTATTAACGATAAATTCATTAATACTGTTCAATCTTTTAAAACATTAAGGAATAAAAAAGATCAAATGAAAAAAAACAATATAAGAAATATTGCAATCATAGCCCACGTTGACCATGGCAAGACAACCCTTGTGGATGCAATGCTCGACCAGAGTAATATTTTTAGTGAGCACGAGAAGGTCAGCGAGAGAATTATGGACTCAATGGACCTTGAGAAAGAGCGCGGTATTACAATTATGGCTAAAAACACCGCTGTTCTTTATAAAGATACAAAGATAAACATTGTGGACACTCCGGGCCATGCTGATTTTGGCGGCGAAGTTGAAAGAAGCCTCAACATGGTAGATGGTGTCCTTTTGCTGGTAGACTCAAGTGAAGGGCCACTCCCACAAACAAGATTTGTAGTAAAAAAAGCACTTGAAAAGAAACTCCCTGTAATACTGGTAATTAATAAGATTGACCGTGCTGATGCAAGGCCGGATGAAGTAATTGACGAGGTGTATGATCTTTTTATTGAACTGGACGCTGATGATAAGCAGATTGACTTCCCAATAATCTATACAAACGCCAAACTAGGCTTATCGAAACTGTCACTTGATGGTGACACAGATAATCTCGAGCCGCTTTTTAATACTATAATTGAGTCTATACCCGGCCCGGATGTAGAAGATGAAGAATTAACACAGTTTCTTATAACTAACCTTGATTATGATAACTATGTCGGAAGGATTGCAATTGGCCGCATATTCAACGGCAAGCTTGAATCAAATAAAAACTATGCCCTTTGTAATGAAGACGGAACAACTACAAACATAAAAATTTCGGTTTTATATTCATTCCAGGGACTGCAGAAAACTGCTGTTGAAGCTATGGAAGCAGGAGATATTTCTGCAATTGCAGGTGTGGACGATATAAAGATTGGCGATACAATCTCACTGGCCGATAACCCTGTAGCACTGCCACGTATAAAGGTTGATGAACCGACTATATCAATGATATTTTATGTAAACAACGGCCCCTTTGCAGGAACAGAGGGCAAATTCCTCACTTCAAGGCATATTAAGGAAAGACTCGAGAAAGAAGTCCTTGGTAATGTAGCAATTAAGGTAAAAGCAACCGACAGGGCCGATGCTTACGAAGTAGCCGGCAGAGGTGAGCTCCAGATGGCAGTCCTTATTGAGACCATGAGAAGGGAAGGTTTTGAGTTTATGGTTTCAAAGCCCCAGGTTATTACTAAAAAAGAAAACAATGTTGTACTTGAACCTGTTGAAAGACTATTTGTAGATGTTGTGGAAGTACATGTTGGAGTAATTACTGAAATAGTAGCTGAAAGAAAAGGTAAGATGGTAAATCTTCAAAATCTTGGCAACGGCAGGGTCGATCTTGAATTTCTTATTACATCAAGGGGACTTATAGGATTCAGGTCTAAGTTTCAGATCGAGACAAAGGGGTCCGGAGTGATGAATACACTTTTTGAAGGTTATGAGCCATGGTTCGGGCCCATACCGCAAAGGCTGTCCGGTGCACTTGTATCAGACAGGCCAGGAAAAACAACAACCTATGCAAGCCTTTCCATGGTAGACAGGGGAGAGCTTTTTGTAGATGTAGGTACAAAGGTATATGCCGGGATGATAGTCGGTGAAAGAAACAGGAGCGGCGATCTTGATATAAATATTGTCAGGGAAAAGAAGCTTACAAACATGAGAAGTTCCACATCGGAAGCAACAGTTGTACTAAGGCCGCCAAGGCCTCTCTCTCTTGACCAGGCGATTGAATTTATTGCAGAAGATGAGCTCGTTGAAATTACACCAACATCAAAAAGACTTCGTAAAATGGAGCTTGATGCAGTTAAAAGAGCAATTGCGAAAAAGAAGAGTAAAGCTGATGATTAGTTTCAGCTTTCTTTTTCAATCTCTTTTTTAAGCTGATCCAGATAATCCCACCTTTCAAACGCAGTTGAAAGCTCTTCTTTAATTTTTTCCGACCTTTCGTTAATTTTTTTTATTTCCCCGGCACTTTTCTTATAGTATTCCGTATCAGTCATGGTGACGTATAGTTCATCCTGCTCAGTTTCAAGCTTTTCAATTAATCGGGGGGTTTCGTCAAGGTCTTTTTGTTCCTTAAAAGATAGTTTTCTGGGTTTTTCTGTCTTTATCTTTTTATTCTTTTCTTTCTTATCTGTGTTTATTTCTGTGCTTACAAGCGCTTGCTGGTTCAGCCAGTCTTCGTACCCTCCGGGATACTCCAAAACCAGCCCGTTACCCTCAAATACCATCGTGGATGTTACAACATTATCAAGAAAGACCCTGTCATGACTTACAAGCAGAATAGTTCCTTTATATTCAATCATCAGTTCTTCAAGCAGTTCGAGTGTCTCAATATCAAGGTCATTTGTAGGTTCGTCCATAACAAGGAGGTTAGAAGGACGTGAAAACAGTATAGCAAGCAAAAGCCTGTTGCGCTCTCCGCCGGACAGGGACTTTACTGAAGACCGTGCACGGTCTGCGGAAAAGAGAAAATCCTGGAGATAACCAACAATATGCACCTGTTTTTCATTAATGGTTAGTGTTGTTGATCCACCGCTTAAGTTTTCCATAACAGTCTTACTCTCGTCCAGTTCGGCCCGGTGCTGATCAAAGTACGCTATTTCCAGATTAGTGCCTGTTTCAACTTCTCCTGAAGATGGCTTAAGTTTGCCGAGAAGTATATTAAGAAGAGTTGTCTTACCGGAGCCATTAGGGCCAATAAGCCCTATCTTATCTCCCCGCATAACCTGGGTTGAGAAATTTTTTATAAGGTAATCTTCGTTATATTTGTGGGATATATCTGTCGTTTCGGCAATAAGCCTCCCGGAAAGATACGAATCAGGGGTTTTAAATCTTACTTTGCCTACACGCTGGCGCTGCGACCTTTTTTCTTCTCTCAGTTTTTTAAGTGCCCTCACGCGCCCCTCGTTACGTGTTCTCCTGGCTCTTATTCCCCGTCTGATCCAGACTTCTTCCTCTGCAAGCTTTTTATCAAACAGGTGCCTTTCTTTATCCTCTGACCTGACCTGCTCCTCTTTATGAATGAGGTAATTTTTATAATCACATTTCCAGCTAAAAAGTCTTCCCCGGTCAAGTTCAACAATATTATTGGCTATCCTTTCCATAAAGGCCCTGTCATGGGTTATAAAAAAAAGTGTTCCGCTGAATTCATTTAAAAAGTTTTCAAGCCACTCTATAGAATCAATATCAAGATGGTTTGTAGGCTCATCAAGTAAGAGCACATCAGGGTTTTGTACTAAAGCCCTTGCCAGAAGAACCCTTCTTTTTTGCCCGCCTGACATCTGGTTAAACTCTTTGCCCGGATCAAGCTTTAACTTACTAAGGATCAGTTTAACTTCGTTGTATACCTTCCAGGAATCGACGCTCTCCAGTTTTACCTGGAGTTCATTTAGTTTATTAATCAGTTGATCCGAATGCGTTATTTCAAGTTCATTATATACCTGGTGATATTCACTTAGAAGCTCAGCCCTTTTCCCAAGGCCCGAAAGGACAATATCAAATACTTTCCCGTCCAGACTAGAAGCTATTTGCTGAGGCAGGTAGCCGATCTTTACCCCTTTTTCATATACAATTTTCCCGCCATCCGGCTTTTGCATATTTGCCATAAGGGTAAGCAGCGTGGTTTTCCCCTCACCGTTTCTTCCGATTAGGGCTACTCTCTCGTTTTTTTCAAGCTGAAAATTAACCTGATCAAGGAGCAACGGGTCGCCATATGAATGTGTAACTTCCTGTATGCTTATAAGTGCCATAATTAAAATCAGGGAAAGTCTATCTTATTTTTTTACAGTGGTATAATAGTTTCTCAAAAAAATGACCACAAAAGACCAGATAATCTCCGAATGGGAGTTACAAAAACAGATATGGAGCCTTTCCGGCTGGGTATTAGATTTTTCAAACAGGAAAAGAACACTTGGCCACTGCAACTGTACAAAAAAAATAATCTCTATTTCAAATGCTTATCTGAAAATAAACCTGTTTCCTGCAATGAAGGATACCCTGCTCCATGAAATTGCACATGCTCTTCAGTTTGAAAAGACCGGGAAAACCAATCACGGAAAAGTATGGAAAACAATTGCCCTTGATGTCGGCTGCCGGCCGATAAGATGTGCTGACCTTAGTGAAGTTAATTTACCTGCTGCAAAATACCTGGGGACTTGCCCATGCTGCGGAAACAAAACAAACTTTTACAGGAAAGTAAGCAAAGTCTACTCCTGTAATATTTGCAGTAATAAGTTCGATCCGAGATATATATTGAAAATAGTCGATGTAAATATTTAAAACCTTCAGATATTGGTCTCGTATGCCAGGTTTTCCAGCCAAAAATCTATAACATACTGAATACGGGTGAGTATCAACGGCCTGTAACTATCAAGATCACTTAAGTGGACCCAACGGCATTCAATAATGCCTTCTTCCAACTGGGGTGTAACGTCGGCATCCTTACCATTGTAATGCATTAGGTACCAATGGGTTTTCTTTAGAACCTGTCCTTTTTTATTCCTCGTGGAATGCCATGTTGAAATAATTTTACCCTTTACCTCAAGTTTGCCTTTATCGAGCCCTGTTTCTTCATTAACTTCCCTGACAGCTGTTTTAGTATGAGAAGTTTCCTTGCCGCTAAGACCACCTTTTGGCAGGTCCCATTTACCTTTCTTGAAGATTAGGAGAATATGGTAGTCATTATTATAGACTAACCCACCTGCTGCTTGTATAACGGGTAACCCGAGAGTTTTTATAAGATTCATTATTTATTTTTTTATTTTTGTGGATTTTAATTCTTTCAAAGTAGAGTATTGCAAAGAATTTAAATTTGCAAACACTACGCCATTTATCTCTAAGCTGTACTTATCAATTACATCAACCCCGGTAAGTGGTATGAAGTTTTTATTGCCGTATTTCTTTACTACCCGGAGCATACAGTTCAGCCTTGCCTCGGTCTTTGAATTTGCATCAACATTAAACCAGGGAGATTTTTTTGAAGAGGTATGTGTAAACATCTGGTTTTTATATTTTGTATAGGATTCCCAGAGTTTCCTTGCGTGAAGGTCGTTTTTTGAAAATTTCCAGAATTTTAGGGGATCGGAAAGCCTTTCCTGAAAACGTCCGAGCTGGTGTTCTCTGTCAACAGATAAATAGAACTTCATATGCTCTATTCCATTTGTTATTAACTTGTGTTCCCAATCAAGCACCTTGTCCATAAAGTATTTATACTGTTTCTCGCTGCAGTATCCCATTGTTGGTTCTATTGTTGCACGGTTATACCAGGACCGGTCAAAAAAAACTATTTCACCTTTTTTTGGTAAATGCTTCTCATAACGTTTAAACCAGAATTTTGACTCCTGCTTTGTTGGAATTCCAAGAGCAACTACCCTGTAGTGCTGGGGCATTAGATTCTCGGTTAATCTGAGGATTGTGGACCCTTTACCAGCTGCATCTCTTCCGTCAAAAGTGATACATAGTTTTCTTTTATTTTTTACAACATTTTGCTGAATGTTCAGCAGTTCGATTTGGAGCCTTCGTTTTTCAATATTGTAATCTTTTACAGAAATTCCAGTATATGGATTTTCAATTTTTTTATATTCGCCAATTATAGGGTTATCTAAATTTTTCATAACAGTTTTGGTTTAAGTTATCATTTAAATAATAATATTATATTAAGTAATTTGAAATATTCGGGCCAGATATTTATTTACTGATAGATTTATAATAAAATACCTTTAAGTTAAACTTCATCAATCGATTTAATTTAACTAGATATTTTGGAGACACTTATTGAAATTTGCCGCTATAGACATAGGATCTAATGCTGTAAGGCTATTATTCAGCCAGGTATTTGAAACTAAAAACTCAATCACTTTTAAAAAAGATGCCCTATTCCGTGTACCACTTAGACTTGGAGAAGATGTATTTGTAAAAAAAGAAATATCAAAAGATAAGATTTCAAGCCTTATCGATACTATGATTGCATTTAAACACCTCATAAAAGCCTATAAACCGGTTGATTATATGGCCTGCGCTACCTCCGCAATGCGGGAAGCTGAAAACAGAAAAGATGTCGTCAACCTCATAAAAAAGAAAACCGGAATTAAACTGGAAATAATTAATGGTAAAAAAGAAGCGGATATCATTTATTCCAACAAGATTGCAGAGACACTGGATAAAAAAGGAAACTATCTTTATATAGACGTTGGAGGAGGAAGCACCGAACTTTCCTTAATTTCAAAATCCAGAATTATCAGCTCACAATCATTCAATATTGGGACTGTCAGGAACCTAAAGAAAAAAGACCAAAAATCAGAATGGGCTAAAATGGAAAATTGGCTAAAAGAAAAAGCAGGTTTATACCCCTCGATTTCCGGAATTGGTTCAGGAGGCAATATAAACAAAATCTTCAGAATGTCAGGTATTAAAGAAGGAAAACCCCTTTTGCTAAAGAATTTAAAGAAAATTTTCAACGAACTTAACGCACATACATTAGAAGAAAGGATTACAAGACTTGGCCTGAGGCCAGACCGTGCAGATGTTATAATACCAGCTGCAAACATATTTTTATCAGTAATGAAATGGGCAAATATTAAAGAATTACACGTGCCGCAGGTAGGCCTTTCGGATGGGATAATACACGTACTCTATGAAAAACAGAAAAAATAGAATACAGCGTTATAAATCAGACGGTTCTTTGCCGGCTGATTTTATTAAGGAATCAGGACTAAATGTTTCTCAGCCTGATAGTTTCGAGGAATATAGTGATTTAATATTCTATGACACTTTTGACTGGAGACTAAATAAAAACAGTTTAATTCTGATAAGAAATAAAAATTCGGTTTATCTATATAATCTTAAAAAAGGCCAAAAGACTCTATCACTGCAGTGGAATATCAAAAAGTTTCCGGCTTTTTATAAAGATTTTCCTGAGAGTGAATTAAAAAATAAACTCTCAGCGTACCTGGGCATAAGGGCGTTAATACCTTTAATAACAATTGCCGAAAATAAAACTACCTATCAAATAAAAAATGATGATGAAAAAACGGTTGCACAGCTTGTTTTTCAAACAGTGGAGAACAAAAAACCGTCAAGTAATCAGTGCAGACAAATAACCCTCGAATCCATAAGAGGATATCCAAAGGAATTTTCATTTATAGATAAGTTTCTTCAGAAAAAGGGCCTGATAAAAAGCAGCATTGTCCCTTATTTTGAAACTATGGTTTCTTCCGGCATTCAGCCAGGCAGTTACAGTTCAAAATTCAAACTTAAGCTTGATCCTGAAACAACTTCAGCAATTGCACTGAGGAAAATTTTAATACACCTAATAAAGATTATCAAAATTAATGAAGATGGTATCAGGAAAGATACTGATATAGAGTTCCTCCATGATTTCAGGGTTGCTGGAAGGAGGGCACGTTCTGCAATATCACAGATAAAGTACGCTTTGCCGAATGATATTACACTAAAACTAAAAAATGATCTTACAATAATCGGTAAAATGACAAACAGGCTTAGAGACCTTGATGTATATTTGTTAAAAAGAGATGAATATATAAATATACTTCCAGAAAAATTACAGAAAGGTATGGAACCGGTATTTATTAAATTGGAAAAAGAAAGAATAATTGAACATAAAAAGTTAAAAACCTTTCTTTCGGGTAAAAAATATAAAAACATTTTATCGAATGCTGAAAAATATATTGAAAAAGATTATGCAAGTAATATTGAAGCCAAAAACAGTAACATTAGTATTTTGCCTTTGGCCAGGAAAACTATCTGGAATAGGTATAACAGGATTATCTCTTCCGGACGGTTAATAAATGACATCACACCTGATATGAATCTTCATGAACTAAGAATAGAATGTAAAAAACTTCGCTATCTGCTGGAGTTTTTCAGTTCATTATTTCCAACCAAAAAAATGGATATTATTATAAACCAGTTAAAAAAACTTCAGGACAACCTGGGGGATTTTAATGACTTATCTGTACAGCAGGAAAGCATGAGAGAAATCCTTGAAAGATATAACCAAAAGGCTCCTGAATTATTTAATGTTTCAATGTCAATTGGTGGGCTGATAGCCATACTTAATAACAAACAGCAGGAGCTTAGACATAATTTTACAGATACATTTTCTGAATTTGCAACCAAAAAGAACCGTAAGCTTTATAAAAATCTGTTTACCACGAATAAAAATATATAATGAAAACAGTTTCAATCTACAGTATGAAAGGAGGGGTTGGGAAAACGGCAACAGCCGTTAACCTTGCATATTGCGCTGCAAAAGACAGTAACTATACTTTGATTTGCGACCTGGACCCCCAGGCTGCTTCAACATTTTACTTCCGTATAAAAGCCTCGAGAAATTTTAACGCCGGAAAGTTTATCAAAGGCGGAAAAAATATTGAAAAAAACATAAAAGGTACAGACTACATTAACCTTGACCTGTTGCCTTCTAAATTATCGTACCGCAATTTTGACCTTGCACTGGATGCATTAAAGAATTCTACGAACAAACTAAAAAGTATATTCAAAGAGGTTGAAAACGATTATGACTACCTATTCCTGGACTGCCCACCAGGTATTTCCTTAATATCTGAAAATGTATTTAATGCCTCAGATATTATACTTGTCCCGATTATACCGACGACCCTGTCAGTAAGGACTTATATCAAATTACTCAAGTTTTTTAAGAAAAATAAGATGGATAGCAAAAAGATTTACCCTTTTTTTTCCATGGTAGAAAAAAGAAAATCACTACATCTGGATACCATAAGAAGGATCAGTAAAAAGAAAAACAACTTTCTTTCTGCGCAGATCCCTTATAGGTCAGATATAGAGAAGATGGGTATAGAAAGACGACCTGTCCCTGAATATGCAGAAAAATCACCGGCAACTGATGCATATTTTTCCCTTTGGGAAGAAATTAAAAACCTTTAATAAAATTAAAATGGCAAGGGAAATAGAAAGAAAGTTCATAATTAATAAACTTCCAGAAAATCTTGAAAAATACCCTAACAGTAAAATATCGCAGGGTTATCTAATTATAACTGAGCACATGGAAATCAGGCTTCGCAGTAAAGACGGCCTGTTTTACCAAACAGTAAAGACCGGCAGCGGATTAAACAGAAATGAATATGAGATTGAACTTGCCAAAGATCAGTTTGATAAACTCTGGGCCCTTACAAAGGGTAATAGAGTTAATAAAACAAGATACGATATAGACTTTGACAACTATATTATTGAGCTTGATATATACGAAGGTGATCTATCCCGCCTTGTTACCGCAGAAGTAGAATTCACATCAGATGAAGTAAGTAACAACTTTGAGCCCCCAGACTGGTTCGGGGAAGATATTACTTTGGACAAAAGATATAAAAACCAGTCCCTTGCATTAAAAGGAATCCCCGATTAATCAGAACAGCTCTAATTGTCTCTCTTCAATTATCCCGGTCTGTAAAAGCGGGCTTAAAAAATCAACTACATTATATGCTTCAGATATCTTACCGTTTTTTATTTTGCCAATAAAACAGGCGTTAAAATTAACCTCTTTATCCGTATTGTTATGAAGGCCCCTGCATTTTACAAGTGATGCTACATCATCGCCGGATGATATTGTATTTAAGACCTCGATTCTGAAATTCGAGTAACTGTCGAATATCTGCTTTTGAAACTCTTTAAAATGCTGACAGGATTTAATCTCCCCGGAGATAAGGCCCGTTACTACACAGTTATCATCAAGCAGCCGGTCAATAGTGTCTTCCCTGCCTTCGTTCCATACTTCCTGAAACCAGGTATTTATAATTTCCACATTTGTTAAATCCGGCATTTATGCTCCCCCCCTAGATTATTAAGGTCAGTTTAATACTTTTTATTTATTATACCGTCCAAAGACCATCTACCGCCACCCTGAACAAGTACAATTAAGGATAGCCCTATTACAAGCAGGTGATATTCAAATCCTTCCCCCTGCTGGTTTCCAAACCAGTTCATAAAAAACCCGTGCTGGAGGTGGCCCATAAATATAGCCCCGATCATAATAATAAAAATTCCAAATGCAGAAATTCTGCTTAAAAGTCCTATTATTAAAAAAACAGCACCAAAGGATTCACCCATTACAATCAAAAATCCTATTGGGGCCGGTATCCCCATTGAACTTGAAAAGAAATCTATTGTCGCAGAAAACCCGTATCCACCAAACAGTCCTAACAGCTTTTGAAGTCCGTGTGGTAATATAACAACCCCAAGGAATATTCTTGCAATAAGTGCCCCGTTATCACTACAACCTGTATTTAATAATGTTTTAATCATCTATATCTCCTTTATTTAATAGTATTTTCAATTGGGTAGCCTGCTTCAACCCAGTCCTGCTTACCTCTTTCATATTCATAAACATTTGTATACCCCAGGGAGTCAAGCTGCCTCGCTGTAATAATTGAATTCTGACATTCTTTCCCGGCACAATAAACTACAATCATTTTGTTTTTTTCTTCAGGAAGTTTATCTGCTTTCAGCTCAAGCTCCGTGTAGTCAATCTGGATTGCACCCGGAATATGTGCTTCTGAATAATATTTTTCCGGCAGGGCCTCAATAATAAGAAGTTTTTCTCTATTATCAATATATTCCTTCAGTTTCTGCCCCGAAATCTGTTTGATCATTTTATAATCTCCTTGAATCTTATTAGTTGCATATGCAACTATATTATATATTACAACAATATGGTTGCAATTGCAACATTAATGTTTATAATAAAATTATGGCAAATTTAAAACTAACAACAGAAGAAACAAAAGCCTGGATGGGACTTGTAAAGGCCCATCAACACCTTACCGACAAAGTAGAAGAAGAGCTTAAGAAAAACGGGCTCCCGCCATACTCTTGGTATGATGTGCTTTTGGAGCTGGACAAGGCGCCGGAAGGAAGTCTCAGGCTGAATGACCTGGGTAAAAAGGTCCTTTTAAACAAGTACAATGTCACAAGGCTTATTGACCGTCTGGAAAAAGAAGGGCTAGTAAGCAGAGACGCATGCCCGGTTGACGGCAGGGGCAAAGTGGCATGTATTACAGCGAAAGGCAGAATGCTAAGGCAAAAAATGTGGCCAGTATATTACAACGTTATTAAAGATCATTTCCTTTCACAGTTCAGCACCGGCCAGCTTGACCAGTTTATAGAATGCGTTGACAGGATAAATTCACAGTTTAAAAACTAGCCAATACAAATCATCTGATTCATACACTCCTTTAAGGCCCGGCATGTCCGGGCTTTTTTATTAAAAGTTCTTCCTAACTAACTATTTTTTAGTATTCTTAATATTATTAAGAACAGGAGGGGTTAATTATGTATTCAAAAAAACTTTATTTTTATATTGCAGCTTTATTCCTAATTTCTTCATTCACTACTGCTTCTTTAAATGCTGAAGAAAAAAAGATGGATGATGAGATGATGAAAGCATGGGCCGAGTACGCAACGCCAGGTGAAAATCATAAGGTACTTGAATATTTTGTGGGTGAATGGGACTACACCCTCGGGTGGAAAATGTCGGCAAAAGATAAAGCTACCAAATCCTCAGGAACAACTACTGCAAAATGGATTCTTGACGGAAGGTATATAAAAATGCATGCACAGGGCACTTCCATGGGACAGCCTTTTGAGGGCTTTGGCCTTATGGGTTATGACAATGCAACAAAAAAATATACAGGTCTCTGGATTGATAATATGAGTACCGGGGCGCTAAAAAGCTGGGGTTATTATTACCCTTCATCAAAAAGATTTGTGGAGTGGGGAAAGTTTTTTGACCCTATTATGGGCAAGCAGGCGTTCAGGGCCGTAACCAATATCAAAAAGGACAATAAGTTTACATATGAGATGTATATAACAGGTGAAGATGGTAAAGAGTTTCAGATGATGAAAATTACCTACACCAGGAAAAAATAGATTTTTAACCCGTTAGCAAAAAGCCCGGTCAGGGCGGGCTTTTTGAATTTAGTTTGGAAACTGTGAAGCCATCTTCGAACAGCTTACTGCCCCGCTTTCTTTCCTGCACTGGTATGTATCGCCAAGACAAAGGCCCGTCCATGTCATATCGCCGTTAGCAAGTTCCTGGTGCTCTACAATTTCAATCCGTGTAGGATTACATGGGATTTCTGAGGCCGATTCCTCCTGGAGTACCGAAATAATTTTTGGATTTGCGCAGCTTAAAACAAACAGGCTGCATATAAACAAAGTACAAAAGATTTTCATCACTGCCCCCTTTTTTTATATGTAAGTGGTTTTTACAGTATATAAAGTATATTTTAACAAGCTTTTTTCAACTTCTATTAACAAAAGGAATAATCTTTGCAACTCGAACAGAACCTCAGACTGGGAATTATCTTCGGATTATCTTCCGCTTTTATATTCGCTTTAATGAGTCAGCTTGTAAAGATTCTCGGCCCTGATGTCCCGGTCTCTATGCTGCTGTTCTTCAGATTTCTTATAAGTCTGATCGTCCTGATCCCCTTCCTGATCAGGGACAAGACATTTAAATTTAACATCATTCCTCCGTACCCCAAGATGTACCTTATAAGAATCTTATGCCCAATGATTGCCCTTGCAATAATTTTCTATTCCATAAACCGGTTTGAGATTGTAAATGTACTACTACTGCAGAATTCAGCCCCGCTTTTTGTTCCCATACTTGCCTGGCTCATAACAGGGGCAAACACACCCCACAAGGTAAAACTTGGCCTGATAATAGGTTTCATCGGTGTTGCAATTACTTTGAACCCTACTTCAAATATCTTTGAGGACATCTATTCTATGCTCCCGCTGTTTGCTGGTCTGATGATAGCTTTGGCTATTATCTATGTAAGGCTCATTGGGAAAGTAAACACCCCAAACCAGATGTTTTTTTACTACTTTTACATTACAACCGTAATAAGTGGTATCTTTGCTGTAATTCAGTGGAAAACCCCGAGCACTATGGAACAGTGGCTGCTAATACTTGCTATTGGAATTAGCGGGCTTTTTTACCAGGTTCTTGCAACATATTCTTATTTGAAAGCACCTGTAAGGCTAATGTCGCCGCTTGTATTTATGCAGACGGTTTTTGGTGGAATGCTGGACTGGATTATATGGAATAATATTCCCGGTATTTCTACAATTGTTGGTGCTGTCCTTGTAATTACAGGTGGTGTAATAACCGTTTATTTTGGCATGCACCTGGTTAAACAAAATTAATTCAAATCTTTGTCCTGATAGTATTTAGTCCCTTTACCGGTAAGTTCCAGCGCAAGTCCGTCTTCTGTCATCTGGTATAGCCAGATGCCGGGCTTAACAGAGATTGCACCCTGGAAGGAACCTCCATCGTCGTTAAGTTTGGCAGCTGCCGTACCCTGGCCCCCGAGTTCCCAGCCGGAATTTATAAAATGATTAAAATCGGAAATATTCTCAAAAACCCATACCTGGCGGAACTTTTTAACTCCAAAACCAAGTCCGGCCTGGAGCTCAACCATTTTCATATAGGTATTTTTATTTGTACTGTTTTTAACTGCTACCCCGCTCCCTTTACCGCCGCCGGCAAGAAAAATCTTTAAACCAAAATTACTGAATACCGCATATCCCCTGGCATTTTGTACATGTTTCCTGGCCCCGGGCTCCTTTTTGTAAAGTTCGTTAAGGGTTTCAGTTTTCATTTTTTGGATATCAGCTCTTTTTTCTTCTGCGTTTTCGGAGAACGCCGGTAAAGCTGTAATTATAAAAAGCGAAAAAAAGATAAATATTTTATTTAAATATTTCTTTTTCATATTGTCCGTCCCTTTTTTGAAGTTTTATATGTATATACTACCGCATATTTTTTTTAGTTGGAATCAAAAAATAAGCAACGGCCGAACTTATAAAACAAAGTCCTGCCGATATATAAAGAACCATGTTAAAACTATGAAGGAAGGAGTTGTTTATGATGTATCTCAGGTGTTTTCCCATCTCTGCATCTATTGTATGCGGCAGTTCAGCTGCAGCAAGTTTAATCCTCTGGTCCTTGAGAATTTCTCTTACGTAGTCCTGAAAGGTCATTGTTTCAATATGGAGGTCCAGCCTGGAATTAAAAAATGTAAATACCAGAATCCCGAACACGGCAACAGAAACAAGGGCCGCAGTCCTGGTAACAGCATTATTGATACCTGACGCAACACCGACGTTGTTCTCTGAAACCGCGGTCATAACAGATGTTGAAAGTGGTGCAACACAAAGTGCCTTACCAAGTCCGAGGACTACGATTGCCGGGAAAAAATTACTCCAGTATTCCCCGTCATGCCCTGCTAAACTAAAAAGCAGGTATCCGCACCCTGAAATCAGGGAACCAACAACAAGCGGGATCCTTGCACCGTATTTATCAACAAGTATTCCCATAGGCCTCGACAGAAAAAACATCAGCAGGATAAATGGCAAAAATGCTATTCCGGCCTTTGTGGCTGAATAGCTGTGCACCTGGATAAAATCAAATGGGATAAAAAACAGTGCTCCGCTAAGGGCAGAGTAAATCAGAAAAGTAATAATATTAGCACCGGTAAACTGTCTTGATTTAAATAGCGAAAGCGGCATCATCGGGTTATCAATATTTCTTTCAATATAGATAAATAAGGAAAAGAAAATAACACCAAAAGTTAGTGACAAAATTACAATATAGTTATAAAAACCGTATATAGATGATTCTATAAGCCCAAAAACAAGCCCAGCCAGGCCAAGTGTTATTGCAGCAGCACCGTAATAATCCAGAGCTGGATAATTTTCATCCTTACTTTCAGGAACCCTAAAGTAAAGTACACCCAGCACAATTACAGCAATGGGTATATTAATAAAAAATATCCACCGCCATGATTCATTTTCAATCAGCCACCCGCCTAGTACCGGCCCAAGAGCTGCCGTAATCGTGGCAAATCCTGCCCATGTACCTATTGCTTTACCCCTTTCTTCAATACTAAAAAAGGAACTAATTATTGAAAGGCTTCCAGGGACAAGTAGTGCTGCACCGATACCCTGAAAAGCCCTTGCGATAATAAGTTCGTTTACATTGTGTGAAAAACCGCAGAAAGCCGAAGCAATTGCAAATATAACAATCCCTATTTTATATATTAATTTTCTTCCAAACTTATCTCCCAGAGAGCCTCCAACAAGAATAAGTGCAGCTAGAAAAAGTGCATATGATTCAACAATCCACTGCACATCAACCACGGTAGCATTTAGTTCGGTCTGGAGCACTGGCAGTGCCACATTAACTGCCGTTCCGTCAATAAATGCCATCCCGGAGCCAAGAATTGTTACAAAAAGTACCCAGAATGAGGTTTTGTCTGAACAATCCTGGTAGTCTGGTTTCCCTTGAATGACCCCTGCATTACCGGGGCTTTTAAACATGTTCGCCATAGTATTTTTAATAAATAAAGGATTTTAAATCTATAATTTGTATAAGATTATTATAGAATGAATATAAAAGTTGGATAAAATTTGTAAAATTTAAAAAAATCCTGAAAAATAGAAAATAATTACTTTTGGGTAAAAAACAAGAAAGGAATGTATCTAGTTGGCACTCAATATAAAATAGTTACCAATACCAATTAATATACTTAATATGATTATTATCCACCATATTCCGGGTATCTGGCCTATACTCTCAATTTTTTCCACACCCCATTTTTCTTTCATTACCTTCGGATCTATAGGAAATACCAGAAAACCGATACCCATAATCATAAATGCCGGGAAAAGCATACTGGCATTTATATAGATATAACCCTGGGAAACACCCCTTACCCAAAACCATAGCGTAAGGGACAGACCCAGGACAAATAATATCAATCCTAATATCCTTTGCATTGTTAACGATCTGACTTTTATTTCTGCCATATTATTTATCATAGATAATTGAATATTCTTAAATTTATACTGTTTTATCGTGCAATTCTGGTGCCAAAACTGAATAAAACTCCCGAATTAAAAGATATTCTTTATCAGTATTGCAAGAAGAATTAACAGAAAAGACCACAGAAACAGTGCAAATTTTGTAGATTTACGTGCCTTATTTGCTTCCCACCAGTTAAGAGGCTGAACTCCCTGGAAAAGAAAAGTGGCAACAGCCGATAAATTTACACATATTACATTTACCACAAGAAGCAAGAGCGCACCCAGTGCAAGGGAAATATGGCCCGATCCAATCAGCATCCCGAAAGTTACTGCAGGGGGTAGTAATGCTACCGCAACCATCACACCGATTATGGCACTTGGCAGCCCCATGGTAAATGAAAGTGCCCCGGCACTGCCCGAAGCAAGGGCCAGTACAATGTCCCCTAAATCTACTCTTGTCCTTGAATTTAGTTCTGAAATTGAAGTATCAATATGAGAAAAAGCACCTATTAATACTGATATTACCAGGGAAACGGTAAGTCCGGTAAGCATGGCATATATTGACCTTCTGAATAGGTCACTGTCACCAAGTGTGGTGGAAAAAGCCCATGCGACATTTGGGCCGATAAGCGGGGCAATCACCATAGCCCCTATAATTACGGCAACATTGTCTTTCAGAATACCAATTGATGCTACAAGGGTGGATAATACGACAAGAAATATAAATATGCCTGTAATATCTGCATTAGATGAAATGTCGTTGTAAAGCTCCTCTCGGCTCAGGCCTTTGCCAATCCTGAATTCACGCTTTTTTTCTTTCTGCTCTTCATCTGCTTTGGTTTTTTTTGGCTCTATCCTGGGAAGCGTTGCTTCAACGGCAAGAAGTACAATCCTGAAACCCTTAACGGTAGAGAATCTTTTTTCGAGATAATCAAGAATCTCTCCCGTATCCCCCGAGTCTGCCATAATCCTGAGCTGACTCCTGGTCTCTGTATTATTGTCTTCCCATATTGCAAGCACGGGAAACTCTGCAAGCTGTTCCTTTAGTTTTGAAATATCCTGCGTAGCAGGAAGGTAGAGTTCTATAAGTCTGAGAGCCATAAAATTTATTAACCCTCTATTACTAAAGTATCAAATATTTTATCATGCCATGCCTGTCTGTCTGTATCAAATGCTGCCCATATATATCCAATTCCCAATATTAAACCACTTATCCAGTAACCGAACGTACCACGGAGGCCCGCCCTGAAGAACCCGACTGGCGAACTGTCTTTTCTTATAACTTTTATATTAAAAATACTCATACCCACTGTTCTTCCATACATGCCCCAGAAAAATCCAAAGTACAGAAACTCAAGTAAAACAAGAGAAAGTGCAAACACTCCCGTAGCGGTACTTGAAACAACTGAAAGGTGTTCATTTGAAATAGGCAAATCTATATCTGCTATTAAAATGACAATAAACGATATAATTGAGGATAGTATGGAAAGTACAAATCCATCAATAATAAAGGCTATTAAGCGTGCAAAAAGGCCTGCTTTTCTCATTACTTAATAATTTTACATTCATTAAAGACTTTATTATCAGCCATCTCAAGCATTGCACTATCGCCCTTTGACCAGAAGGTATTAGTACCATCTGTGTATTTAGCACCTGAAGCAGATGTTGTTATATCTAATACCAGAAGAGTATCTGCAGTCTTAACTATTACCTGATCCGGCCCCTGGTCTTTATGTGTTTCAGCTATAAACTCAAAACCATTTTCACACTGATATTTTGTTTTTACACTGCCATCTGTAAATCGCTTATGCGCACAGCCAACAGAAAATATTAATAAAACTAAAAGAAAACCCGGAACAACTAATTTATTAATTCTCAACGATGCATCTCCTTAAAACTGGTTTAAATTATAATACATGTTAAATCAAAAGTGGGTACTAATTGGAACATGTGAAAATTACTTTATTTTAATTTATTACAGATATTTTTTTATTATTATTGATATAGATCAACAATTTTATCAATTTGCATATAATCAATTTCCGGATTTATTAATACATTCTGGTCAGACAAATATTCAAGTTCAAAGATATTTCCATTTGCATGAAGTTTATACTTGTCACCGCAAACATTACATAAGACAAGGTCTCCGTCTTTTTTGTTTAAATTAACAGCAATTACCGGCCCGCATTTTTTACAGTCAGCCATCGGACGGTAGTTACTGCTTTGGCCGATTATTGAGTCTGTTTCCTTTTTATCTACTGCTTCAATCAGCAGGGAAATTAACTTATCGTCAAACCTCTTCCCCCTCTGCCCGTTTATAAGGAATACGGCTTTTTCACTTGGCATTTTTTCCTTGTAAGGTCTGACGCTGGTAATTGCATCAAATGTATCCGCAACAGAGACAATCCTTGTTATTAATTCTATTCTGTTATCTTCTAACCTATCCGGGTATCCCAAACCATCAATTCTTTCATGATGATGTACAACTGCATCTATAACCAAATCTGAAAGCGGATGTGCCCTGACAATTTCGCCGCCAATTTTTGTATGGGTTTTTATCAACTCAAACTCATCTTTAGATAAAGATGTGTTTTTATTCAGTACCTTGTCAGGAATACCAATTTTTCCAATATCGTGAAGGTAACCGCTGATATATGCTTTAAATATATCTTGCTTTGACATACCGGCTTTTTCAGCCAGAAGTTTGCAGTATTCTGCTACCCTCCAGACATGCCCACCGGTGTACGGATCCCGTGCTTCAATAATTGTGCCCAAGATTAATAATGATTTTAGTAAATTTGGATTAATATTCATGCCCATCATAAAATTTTAATACACTTGTTAAAATAGGCATATAAGAATTTTTGTTTATAAGAAAAAGCACAGCTAATTAAATATTCTCAATCTTATTTATCCAGTATGAAAATAACAGTTTTTTATAATTATATTTAGTATTTTTTATCTAATTTTATCAGCATTTATTCAATATCAAATATATTTGCAACCTGGTTGCCGTTAAAAGTCACAACTATACATTCATAATCAAAACCCCAGTCATCTGAACATTCGTAAATCCACTGCTGTACGTTTTCTCCCAGATCATCTCTTTTTATGGCTTTTGAGGGTTTTCCCTTTGACAAAAGTACATGGTCCTTAGACATTCCAACTTTTAGTTTTTGATTTTTTATGTCTTTTTTTAAGTCTGAAAGTGCAATATCATCAAGTTTTAAATCTGTATCTTTTATTTTATCTGTTATAACGACAGGCTCTTCAGGTATCTCAATATCAATTCTTGCAGATTTATCCACCACTGATCCGGAATCCCCCAAACACCTCCAGACAATTATTGAATCAGTAATTTCATAAGGCAGATTGGAAGCTTTTGCATCTATAGAGTCTAAAATATCATTAACATAGTCAGCAGCTCTTGGGCCCCGTGCAAGTATAAACTTGCTTATACGTTGATCACTACATTCACCGCTTGTCCAGTACTGCATAATTGTTGCAGTTTTTATCTCCTTACGCCGGATACGTTCTGCCAAAAAACGAGTTCTATTTTCACTATCCATCCATTCAACTTTTTTTATTGCCTGTAAATTGCTACTAAGTACCATAACTGGCTCTATACCTACCAGATTTTCTACCTGTGCTGTCATCCAGGCAACTTTTTCCACAGGAATAGTAGGGGGTTTATCAATTGCAAAGACTTCCAGGCATTTACCGTGCTGCTGTAGTTTTCTTAGTCCTAAAAGCAGGTCTATATAGGAATCTTTATCTACATACGGATTAAATTTAAGCTGATTAAATTTCTGTTCACCTTTCAATGCTTTATTAAGTATTTCCTGCTGATCAGTGGAAATTTCAAGTGCTACTTTTATGCAGCCTTTAGAATTAACATATTCTTCTATAGAATTTTTAATAAAAGCTGTTGACCGAAGATCAAATCCGGTGTCACCAATTATTACGACACTGTTCTTATCAAGATACTGTTCGACGGGTGAAACCTTTGCAATAGTTTGAATGCAAATACTAAAAGTTAATATAGTTGTTAGAATAGTTATAAGATTAAATTGCATTATCTACTCACAATAATTATTATCAATTAAGTTAAATACATAAACAGTATAAAACAATTGTTAAGTTATCATTAATTTTTAACACAAATTTAATATTATGAAAAAAGTTCTGGGTATAGATATAGGTGGAACAAATATAAGGGCGGCTGTTGTAGACCCTGATGGAAACATTCTCCACCGTAAAAAAATCAAGTCCAATGCAAGAGATGGTATTGATAAATTAATATTAAACTTGGAAGAAATTATTTCACTGTTTACCGAATATACATTAAACGGTATCGGTATTGGAATACCCGGCATAATTGATCAAAAAAACGGCATCTTAACCCAGGCCCCTAATATTAGTGGTGTTAAAAACTATCCACTTTTTAAAGAACTGAAAAATAACACCTCATTCGGTAAATTTATTGTTGAAAATGATGCTAATGCTGCTGCGCTTGGAGAGTTTTGGATTGGAGCCGGTTCCGAATCAAATTCCATGCTTATGCTTACAATAGGCACAGGACTTGGAGGTGGCATCGTTCTTAATGGAGAGCTATGGAATGGTGAAGATGGGATGGCCGGTGAAATCGGACATATAATAATTGACCCTGATGGGCCCTTATGCAACTGCGGAAATAATGGCTGTTTTGAAAGTTTTGTATCTGCCGAAGCAGTAAGACGCATAGTTAACAGCAGTGTAGAACTAAAAAAAGCAACCACCGGTATTCATCTTGATGATATCCCCGAAAAAATTATGCAACTTGCAAAAGAAGGCAATAATGAATCAATACTTATCTGGGAGGATATTGGCAAATACCTGGGAATAGGTATAACAAGTCTTATTAACCTGCTAAATGTTGATTCTGTAATAATAGGGGGCGGACTGTCCAATGCCTGGGAATTTTTTGAAAAAAGTATGATTGAAGAAATAGAGAAAAGAGCCCTCGACGGCCCAAGGGACAGGTTAAAAATTTACCCTGCCAGCCTTGGAGATGATGCCGGGATTATTGGCTGTGCACACATGGCATTTAAAAATCTTTAATTAATTTTATTTCTGGCTTGGTTAATCTGATTCTTAGAAATTCTTTTTCCCTATTATTTACTTTAAACCTTTCATCTATCCTGAAACCGCCAACCCACAGTACACCGTCCTGGCATTCCACAATAGGCACTGTTTTTCTTAAGAACCTGGGTACTTTTTCATCAATAAAAAAATCTTTTATTTTCTTAAACCCTTTTGATCCGAGAGGCTTAAACCTGTCTCCGGCCTTAATATTTCTTATATTTAGTGGAAAAGAGGCCTTCTTAAGGGAGAAATGGCCAACGTTTTCATCTAACCATAATGATTTATCAGAACTTTTTTCAATAAGGAGCTTAAAACCGTTTCGGTACCTATATTCCCCGGGTTTACTAATTTCATGGTTAAATCCCGATGTATTAAGTTCATTCCCGCAAACACTGAAGATATTATATCCTTTACTGAACAGCAGCTTTCCCGGCAAAACCATATCACATGATGCCTTTCCGGAATTAATAAGTTCATCCAGTGTAAGGATTTGCAATGAGGATATTGATTTTAAATCCCCCTTTACTTTCTCAATGCACATTCGCAGGATACTTAGTCGGATTGCTTTATGCAGGCGTGAATATCTGTCTATTCTTGCTATATAACCAAAATGTTTTTTTACAAAAACGGACTTAAAAGCTGATTTAGTATGAATGTTCAGAAAATCTGATTCCAGCCTCAATAAGTTTGAGGTCCTTGATAACACTTCAACAATATTGGGATTATATTTTCTAAGTTCAGGAATAAGGTCGTGCCTGATTTTATTTCTTAAATATTTTCTTGAGGAATTGGAACTATCTTCTATCCACTTAATTTTATTGGATTTTAAATAGCCCTTAATTTCTTTACCTGAAACATTGATAATGGGTCTGACTATAATGCCGTTTACAGGTGGTATCCCGGACAGTCCGGAACTTCCGCTTCCTCTCATCATTCTCATTAAAACTGTCTCTGCCTGGTCTTCCAGGTTGTGGGCAGTGGCTATTTTATCTGCTTTGTAAATTTTTAGAGAATTTTGAAAGAAACTATACCTTAGCTGCCTTGCAGCATCTTCTGTTGAAAGGTTTTCCTGGTTTTTAAAATAACTTGTATCGCAGCGTTCACTAACAAATTTCAATCCAAGTTTTAATGCTGTTTGTTCAGTAAATTTTTCATCTCTGTCAGATTCTTTACCCCTTAGACCATGATTTAAATGGGCTACAATCAGTTTTAATCTGTATTTTTTTAAAGAATATAATAGGTGTAGTAAACATACAGAATCCGCCCCGCCTGACACCCCGACAATAACTTTATCCCCGGGATCAAACATTCCAAACTCTTCAATGGTTTTAATTAACTCAGTTTGAATCATCAATTTTATTAGTGGCTAAACCGGCCGAAACAATTAAGCGAAATGCATCCTCAACCGATATGTCAAGCTCCGTGACATCCTCTGAAGGAACCATAATATAGTACCCGCTTGTAGGATTCGGGGTTGTAGGAACAAAGATACTATAGAGAGTTTTATCAGTTGCGTTATGGTATTCCCCCGGGTTTAAAGTCCCTGTAATAAACCCAATGGAATGTATCCCTTTTCTTGGGTACTCAAACATTGCCACCCTTTTCAGGTTTTTCATTCCTGCAGCAAAAAAGAGTGTTTCAATTATCTGTTTTGTAGCGATATAAACAGTGCGTGCAAGAGGGATTCTGGAAATTAATCCTTCGAAAAATACCACAAGTTTTTTTCCTATGAAGTTTCTTGCAACCGTACCTATTAAAACAACAATTATAATTGTTCCAAGAAGGCCGATGGAAAATGTAGCAATCTGAAATAATGGTTCCGGAAGTGCTTCAATAGGCTTGATAAACCTGGCGGGTGCGGCACTAACCCAGTTGATAATCCATCTGCCAAGTTTAAAAAGTATAAATATAGTAAGGCCGAATGGTACTAATACAACAATACCTGCTAAAATATTCTGCCTTATTGAACTTGTAATGCTTTTCATAAAAAGCTATTTGGAGTCCATTGCATCACGAAGAAACCTGCTGGGTTTGAATACAACGGCTTTTCTTGACCCGATTTCAATTGTATCACCAGTTGAAGGATTTCTTCCTTTTCTTGCTTTCCTCTGCTGTACCCTGAAACTGCCGAATCTTGGAAGTTTAATACCATTGCCTTCAGTTAAATTATCTTTTAGCAATTCAAAAAAATATTCCACTATTTCGGCTGATTCCCTTTTTGAAAGCCCGATTTTTCTATGAATCTTTTCTGATAGTTCTTTTTTAGTCATAATCCCAACCCCTATTTATGATCTCAATTCTGCACCTAAAGAATTGTTTAATTCGTTTATTGCTAATTTTTGCACTTCATTTGCATCTTCGTCGGTCAGAGTTTTCTGATCAGACCTTAACAGTATTGATATTCCAACACTTTTTTTATCCTTACCGAGTGATTCCGACTGAAAGTAGTCAAATATCCATGCGTCTTCAACCAAACTACTTACACCGTTTATTTTATTAATCATCTCCCCCGCTGATATATTTTTATCAACAATTAAGGAGATGTCTCTTCTAACCGATGGAAATATTGGCAAGGATGTAAAACTGTAACCAGAGTTGTAATGTAAGAGAAGATTATCAAGATCGATATCCAGGATATTAACAGTTTTATCAATACCCAGCTTCTCGGAAAAATCTGGATGAAGCTCGCCGATAATACCAACATCCGTATCATTTATTAATATGTGTGAAGATTTTCCCGGATGAAGAAACTTTACGTCATCAGCTTTTGAAAAAGTAATTTTTTTATTGTGTGTAATTGTTTCTATGCATTTTGTAATAATACTTTTGAGGTCAAAGAAATTAATATCTTCATTGTCCCAGACCTCAGGCTGACGTTTGCCGGTGGAAATGGCAGTAAATCTTTTTTCCTCTTTGGGAAGTTGTCCGTCACGTGTTGGAATAAATATTTTTCCAACTTCAAAAAGTCTGACATCACCTACCTGCCTTGAAAGGTTAAGTTTAATATCCTTGACTAAACCCGGCAAAAGAGAGGTCCTCATATCTGAACTTTCTGTGGTTAATGGGTTTAATATTTTTATTGTTTCACCAGAATCAAAGAGTTTAATCAACTCAGGGTCTTCAAAGCTGTAGTTTACCGCTTCAAAAAATCCTGAGGAAATAAAAGTCTGCTTAAGCTGGTCTGCCATTTTCCTGGAGGGATCAATTTCCTTTGTTGTCATTTCAACATAAGGTGTAACGGTAGGAATATTGTTGTATCCGACCATTCTCCCCACTTCTTCAATTACATCAATTTCTCTCGTGATATCCACTCTGAATGTCGGTATCAATAATTTTAGAATATTGTTGTCTGATTCTGTAATTTCAAATTCCAGTGATTTTAAGATTTCAACTATTTCAGAAGAAGTAATATTTATTCCAAGTACCCTGTTTATTTTTTCAACAGAGATATCAACTTCACATGAATGAATTTCCTTTTTGTATATGTCAATTGCAGATTTTGACAGTTTTCCGCCTGCATGCTCAATTACTAATGAAGCAGCACGGTTAAGTGCATTTACAACATTGTTTGGGTCTACTCCTCTTTCAAACCTGTATGATGAGTCTGATCTTAGTCCGGTTCTTTTGGAAGTTTTTCTTATAGTTGAAGGGTCGAAATAGGCACTTTCCAACAGTACTTTTTTGGTATTTTCTTTAACTTCTGAATTTAAACCACCCATAATGCCGCCAAGTGCAACTGGTTTTTCAGCGTCACAGATTAAAATATCATCGGGAGTTAATTTTCTTTCAACACCATCAAGGGTAGTAATTACCTCTTCATTTTCTGCATTTCTTACTACTATTTTATTTCCTTTAAGAAGAGCATAATTAAATGCATGCAGGGGCTGGCCATATTCAAGAAGTACATAGTTTGTTATATCTACAACATTGTTAATGGAACGGATGCCGCATGATTCAAGCCTGTTTTTTAACCAGTCGGGAGAATCAGATATTGTTACACCATCTATATAACGGCAACTATATCTTAAACACCCTGTATCGTTATTAATCTCAACACTTATTACAGAAGAAATATCCACTCCTTCCTCGGTTAATAAAGATTCAGGCTCCTTAAGAGTTTTTCCAAGTATTGCTGCAACTTCTCTTGCAATTCCATAAACGCTTAAACAATCTGGACGGTTTGGGGTAATCGCTATCTCAAATACAGCATCATTCAAGGATAACGCATCAACAAGTTTTGTACCCGGGGCTGCATCTTGAGGGAGAATCATTATGCCATCTGAGCTCTCTGAAAGGCCTAGTTCATTTTCTGCACAAAGCATACCTTCAGAAACCTCACCCCTGATCTTGGATTTCTTTATTTTCAGGCCTTCTGTAAATTTATCTGTAGGTGGAAGAATAGTCCCAATTGTGGCAAGTGCCACTTTGTCATTGGCCTTCATATTAGCAGCACCGCATACTATATTGTAATCAGTACTACCATCATTAACTATGCATAAACTTAGCCTGTCGGCATTAGGATGTTTATCAATAGTCTTGATCTGGGCAACAATAATATTTTCAAGACCTTTTCCCCTGTAATGAAGAGCTTCAAGTTCTAAACCTGCCATAGTAAGCATTTCACCCAACTCTTCGGGAGAAACATCAATCTCTACATATTCTTTTAACCAATTTAAAGGTACCAGCATTTCCTCACCAAATAAAAGTAAAATGATTACACATATTTACGTTGTGGTCAAGAGGTAAATTAACGAAATTATTGAATAATTTCCTTTTTACACAGTTTAGTTAAAATGAAAAGAAGATGAGCAACATTGAAAAGTTGATTATTAGGGAAATTAAGCAGAAAGGCCCAATTACATTCTCAGAATTTATGAATATTGCCCTTTATGATAAACAAAATGGCTATTATTCCGGTGGAAATGCCGAAATTGGAAAACATGGGGATTTCTATACAAGTCCTCATGTACATTCAGCTTTTGGTGAAGTAATTGCTAATTTTATAAAAAAGGCAATAAATTATTATCCAGAAGATGAATTTACAATAGTAGAGATTGGTTCGGGTAAAGGTTATCTGGCTTACGATATAATAAAACATATATCAGCCACAAATAATGGTCTGAAGAATATTAATTATGTAATAATAGAAAAGAATAACAATAAATTTATAGAAGAGTTACAACTTTTTAATGAAAACATTAATATATACAATGATATCAGTGAGTTAGAAGGATGTATTAATGGTGTCATAATTTCAAATGAACTATTTGATTCTTTCCCATTTCATAAAATTATTTATCAAAATAACAACTTAAGTGAGTATTACATAGATTATGTAAATGGAGAGTTTGTTGAAAAAGTTGATAAATTATCTGACACTGAAATCTCTGTTTATCTAGACAGATACAATCTAAATCTGTGTAATTTAAAACAACTGGAAGTAAATCTACATTCAGGAAGCTATTTAAAAGAAATATCCAATATCTTAAATTCAGGCTTCGTACTTACAGTTGATTATGGTTTTTTATCGGAAGAACTGTTCAGCAATGAAAAACCTGAAGGTACATACCGCTGTTTTTATAAGCACACAATAAATACAGATATATTTCACAATATTGGTAAACAGGACATTACATCAGATGTCGATTTTTCAAACTTAATACTAACTGGCAACAATATTGGACTTGAAAAGTATAAATATACAACCCAGGCCCAGTTTTTAATTGACTGGGGAATACTCGATATATATGAAAGAGAGTTAAAACTTAATTCAAAAGATTCCCAGGCAATAAAAAACCTGTTTTTACCGGGAATGATGGGAAACTATTTTAAGGTATTAATACAAAGAAAGAATATCAATGAAATAAAAGATTTTTATCCGGATTCAAAGCTGAAAGTTAGTTTTGGTATTAATTAGTACTATCTTCTGTAATCAATAGTATCCTGCCATATTGGGTCATTGTCGCCGTTCTTACTATTGTTTGTATTACCTTTTCTGTCATTATATACGTCATATTCAGCACCAAGTTTTTTACGGTACTCTTTAACATCAACTTTACTGGTTTCAGCCCTATCAGAATCAAAGACGTTATTATCCAGATTAGAAGAAAAGAAGTTAGGCCCCACAACATAAACTGCCCCGGCTCCTATGCTTACCGAAAAAAGTATTAAAAATAAGAATTTTCCAATTATTTCCATATTTTTCACCCATTAAAAATGGAATTCACTAATATTAATTGCAATTTCTATACCAGAACAGCAAATATATTGAAACAAATCTAAAATTGCTGTAACCTACTGCATTCTTTCAATATTATAAACCTTTTACATTGAATTACTTCATAAAATTAAAAAACTAGATGAGAAAAATTTTTCTCAGTGGGAAATATTATGCAATTATTGTGAGTTAACGGTCTACAATTGCGTATATTCAACAAATATTGATTGTTTCACGTGAAACATTAACTTCGTTAATATTTATATGGTAGATTTAACATATGAACAATGATTACTTGTCTGAAGATACTATAGTTGCTATTTCTACGGCTGAGGGTGAAGGCGGTATAGCCGTTCTTCGAATTTCAGGGCCAAAATCAATTTCAATACTAAAAAAAATATTTTCTACAGATATTGATTCTTGCGAAGAAAGAAAACTGATATATGGAAAGATAATTAATAAGGATACAAATAATACTGTTGATACAGTATTAACCTCTATTATGAAAGCACCGCATTCGTACACTGGCGAGGATGTAGTAGAGATATATTCACATGGCGGACATATCTTACCAGGAAAGATACTACAGATAGTCAATAATTCAGGTGCCAGAGTTGCAGAACCCGGCGAATTTACCAAAAGGGCCTTTCTAAACGGGAAAATGGACCTTACTCAGGCTGAATCAGTTGTAAATATCATCTCAGCTCAGTCAGAAGCCGGACTTATTCAGGCAGAACTGCAATTAACAGGTGCACTAAAAGATAAGATAAATACATTTAAAGACAATATTCTCGACATATATGCGGAAATAGAAGCTCAGATAGACTTCCCTGAAGAAGATATTGATCCAATAGTAAAAAAAGATTTAAAACAAAAAGCACAAACAGTCCTAAATAATCTGAATCTGTTTATAGATACTTACAATACTGGAAAAGTAATAAAAAACGGGGTCTATACAGCTATCGTTGGTAAACCCAATGTAGGAAAATCAAGTTTACTTAACCTATTATTAAAAGAAGACAGGGCAATTGTAAGCCCAATACCAGGAACAACCAGGGATTTCATTGAAGAAAGAGTAAATATTAACGGTCTTATTCTTAGGCTTATAGATACCGCTGGAATAAGAAACACTTCAGACAATATTGAAAAACTGGGAGTAGACTTAGCCCTTTCTAAAATCAGGCAGTCAGAGTTCGTAATGATTGTATTTGATGGTTCTAATGACATAGAAGAAAATGATATAAAAGTGCTGGAGGAGATAAAAAATAAAAACATTGTTGCAGTGATTAACAAAAACGATCTTAAGCTCAAAATCAATATCAAAGATATTAGAAAATATGTTAATGAAGAAAAAATAGTATACATATCCGCCAAAGATGGTGCGGGTTATTCAAAACTCTGTGAATTAATTACTGACTCCATTGTAGGAAAAAATATTAACTATGAAAGTCCAGAGCTGTACTTAACAGAAATTAGACATAAAAATTCACTTTCTAATACTTATAGTCATATAAACAGCTTTTTGTCAGCATTAAATACAGAGGAATCATTGGAAATAATGTCTATGGAATTAAGATCATCACTGGACTTCTTAGGTGAAATTACCGGTGAAATAACAAATGAAGATCTCCTTGGACGGATATTTAGTAAATTTTGCATTGGAAAATAGATGTTTCACGTGAAACTATCCACAGTTAAGGAATATTTTCTGATTAACATTCCATTATAAAATTTGAATATATTCAATATTGTAGGGCACTTAAGAGATATTAAGAATTGTTCTTAAGTTTTTGTCCACAATCTATCCACATTAAAATACTTTTTATTTTCAATAAGTTAGGACATATTATTAATTCTTTTCTTAAAAATTTGTGAGGGTTATCCACTTTTTATTAACTAAAGATGGTTATTATCACAAATGAATAATAATATGTTTAGTATATGGGAATAATCAGTTTGAAAAAAAGGTTGGAAACACCAATATATCTAATATTTTCAGGAAGTTACAGAATTATTAAGTATTTTCTTTCTGTATTACGGCAAATGCATTATGACTATGTATACTTTCAAAGTTAACAACTTTTATTTCATAAGAATAAAATCTTTTATCCCCATCAAGTTCAATAGCAATATTTCTTACAACATCTTCAACAAAACATGGTTTATCATATGCACTCATAGTTACGTGTCTTTCATCTTCTCTCTTTAATATAGGGTAAAGTGGTGAAGATGCTCCATTTTCAGCTATATCTACAATTTCTTCGAGAGTAATGCCAACCTCGCTGTCCCCTTCCTGTTTATGTAATAACGAAATCCAAACCTTCGATCTTTGACTATGGGCTCCATAATCACTTATTTCCTTACTGCATGGGCACAGTGTCTTAACAGGCACTTCTACGCTCTGTATTAATTTAAAACCATCAGGACCATAGACACATTCAAATGAGCAACTGTATGCCTGAGGTGACTGTATTCCGCTTACAGGGGCAATCTTGGTGAAAAAATAATCAAAGTCTATTTTTGCATATGCATTCTTTGCAAGTTGTCTTTTGCTTAGGTCTTCAAGTAAATTCTTTAGTCCATTTAATGACAGTTCTTTATTATGATCCAGCACTGTTTCAAGAAGTCTGCTCATATGTATACCTTTTTTTGTACCGTCAAGGTCTACACTGAGTGAAAAGACAGCCTGTACATGCTGGGTCACTGACAGGTCTTCTTCACACCCCTTTAATATAAGTGGAAATTTAAGATCACAAATTCCTACCTTATTAATTGCAACATTTCTGTTGTCAGGACGATTTTGAACATCTTCGTGTTTTGATCCGATATTAATTAACTTTTCACTTGTAGCCACTTGCAACTCCGTTTATATAAAACCTTTATAAAAAAAGGCTAAGATACCACAATGGATTGTTTTTGCAAATATCCCCCGCAACCAACAATTTAATAAAAATTTCTATAATTTCAAATGGTTATTCTGATATTGCCCTTTTTCTTTTTGATCTTTAAGATAATAATACGATTCAAAAAAATCACTCACTTTGCAGTTTTGGATTTTGTTTATGTCTGTCTTTGTCCCTGGTGTATTTCTTTTCCATATTTTTCTTTATTGCTTCACTCAGGTCAATGCCCGTCTGGTTTGCAAGACAAACCAAAACAAAGAATACATCAGATAGTTCATCTGCAAGGTTATACTTTTTATCTGACTCCTTAAAACTCTGGTCACCGTACTCCCTTGAAATAATCCTTGCCACTTCGCCGACTTCTTCCATAAGCTCGGCAAGGTTTGTAAGCTCAGAGTAGTACCTGACACCTACATCCTTAATCCAGTCATCGACTATCTTCTGATAATCCGCAATTGTAATTTCAGACATATACTTTTCCTTTTTACTAACTTGTAATCTGAACACCTCTCCAAAAAGCAACGTGATCTTTAATCTCGGAAGCCTCTGGTTTTGGTTCAGGATAGTACCAGGCGCCATCCTTGTTAATATTATCCCCTATAACAATATCGTAATAACTTGCCTCACCCTTCCATGGACAAACCGTTATAGTACTGCTTTCAACAAGGTATTCATTATTTACTGAAGACGGTGGAAAATAATGGTTCCCCTCAACTACTACTGTTTCATCACTTTCCGCAATTATTTCATTATTCCATATTGCCTTCATAAAAAAACTCCTTAACCAGATCTTAAAATGTAATTAAATTATATCCAACCTAATTCAGCAAACAGATTTTCCTTTATGTTTAAATAGTTTTTATTCACCGGGGGCATCATCTGTTTGTTCACTTTTTCGACATATGTTGTACCCATTAGTGAATTTGTAAGAAAAGCAAAATCTGAATTTAAAAGGTATGACAGATCAAATTTCCTGGCGTTTATTTTATAACCAAGTTTTTCTGCATTCTCTAATATTATTTCCCTTGTTATTCCTGGAAGAATTCCAGATTCCGTAGCAGGTGTGAAAAGGTCTTTACCCCTTACCCAAAACAAATTGCTGGCCGTGGCTTCTGTCAGATCGTCATTGGTATTTAAAAAAAGGCCCTCGTCATAACCTTTTTCAATTGCCTCTCTGCGGCCAATAATATTTTCAAGATAGTTAAATGTTTTGTGTCTGATTAACAGGGATTCAGGATTTCGCTTCTGACTAATAACACATAAGGATACAATATCCTTTGCCTGAATATAATCTCTTGTCATGACAAGAAGGGATGATTCATCAGGGTTTTTAAAAAATATCCTGTCTCCCTTTGATATCAGTGCAATTTTTATATAAAGATCATCGGAATGTGATAGTGATACAGCTTGTTCTATATGTTTTAATATTTCTTCGTTTCTTGGAGTAGGAATCCTGAGAAGCTCACTTCCCTTTCTTAATCTTTCAAGATGTTTATCAAAATGTCTTGGTAATTGAGAATTCCACCTGAAGGTTTCAAAAACACCTTCACCGAAAAAAAGTGACCTTGTAAGAGGTTCGTCAGCAACCTTACCGTCAATAAGTATTAACTCGTCCATCTCCATTAATTATGATACTTATTTTATAATAAAATTACATGTAAAAATGTTATTTAAGTTAAGGTTGTCCTTATTGCTTTTGCCTTTAATAGGGTTTCTTCATATTCTTTTTCCGGCTCGGAATCCCAGACAATACCGCCCCCAACCCAATAGCATGTTTTATTTTCAAGCGCCAGCATAATCCTTATTGAAACACTTAGGGTAAAGTCCTTATTTGGATAAAATATCCCAAAGGTACCGCAATACGGCCCTCTGTAATGAGGTTCGAGTTCATCAATTATATCAAGTGCCCTGCTTTTTGGTGCACCGGTTACAGAGCCGGGTGGAAAAGTACTTGAAATGATTTCAGGTAGTGTAATATTTTTTTTAAGTACACCTTCGATCTCTGATTCCATCTGGTAAAGTGTCCTATATTCATTGATCCTGAACAGATCATTTACTTTAACAGAACCTGTCTCACAAATTCTGCTAAGATCGTTTCTCATAAGGTCTACTATCATTAAATTTTCTGCTTTTTCTTTTTTGCTTTCACTCAACTGTTCTTTTATTTCTTTATCAGTTTTTAAATCTCTGCTCCTTTTAGCAGTACCTTTTATTGGTTTTGAAAATATAGTATTTCCTTCTTTTTTTAAAAACAGCTCCATTGAACCACTAATAACTGAATGGTTATCAAACTTAATCAGTGCTGAATATGGAACAGGCTGTGCCTCATAAAATTTTAGAAGTGTTAAGTAGCTGTCGTCAAGGTTAGAAGTGCTGAACTTTTGAGATAAATTTACCTGGTATATATCTCCTGAACTAATATATTGCTTAGCTTTTGCTATTATCTTTAAATATTCACTCTCTTTAAAATTAGATACATGTGGAGAGTTCATATCTGATACCGGATGCTGGCCCAGACCCAATCTATCGGATAACTCTTCATACATACAGGACTCAATCTGATCTTCTTTGTAAAAATGAAAGTATGTATCGTAAGATTTAAAACCTTCTTTATTTCTTATTAATGTAAATTTTTGATTTGTAAATCTTGAATACTCATAAGAGATATATCCAACGGAAATAAAACCCTCACCAAGGTATTTTTCAAGTTCAACAATTGGGTTGCCTTTATACTTTTTTTCTGAATTTGGGGATTGGAAATGTATTATTCCATTATTAGAACTAATGGAAAAAGAAGGTAACCCAAAGACCTTCACCTTTGGTATACCAGAATTTTCCCAACCACAATCTGAATCAATTAAAATTGCAGTTGGACGTTTATGCATTCAAATAAATTAACCTTTAACTATATTGATGCAATGATTTCTATATTAAGTTTCTTTATATTCAGGGCCACCGCCGCCTTCCGGAGGTAAAAGCCTGCCACCCTTTGATGTAATAGCTCCGCACTGAACACAGTTTGAGGGGTCGGTCCTTATAACTTTTTTACCTTCACTCTCGTCCCATTCATATACCTGTGCGGGGCACATGTTTATCCATGCTTCACCAAGTGCTTCCGGTACATCTTTTAATATCCTTATGTGGTCCGGCTGATTGTCCCTGGTCCTGTTACCACTTTCATACACACTTGTTAACTTATCAAATGTTAGTTTGCCATCTGGTTTTGGATAGTCCGGGTCGTCGCCAATAAACATCTCTTTTTCATAATCGTGATGGGAACTGAACCTGCCTCCTGGAAAAAGTCCCTTTGTTACCGTCATCAGGCCTGCCATTATAAACCCCTTTAGAAATCCGCCCTGAAACGCCTGACGCATATTTCTTACACTGTAAAGGTCCTTCCATATAAAACTACTTCTTAGAGTTTCATCATAACTTGCAAGTGTTCCGGCCGCGTTTAGGTCCTTTTTTTCCTTCATTGCTGCAAAAATGCTTTCTGCAGCCATTATTCCCGACATCATAGCGTAGTGTATTCCTTTTAGTGCAGGGACATTTACAAGTCCTGCTGAATCGCCGATAATAACTGCTCCCGGTACGTTGAGACTATCTGGTATTGCATAATATCCGCCTTCAGGAATAGTCTTTGCTCCCCAGCCATTATCTGCCCTTTTGCCGCCTTCAAGAATCTTGCTAACTAGAGGGTGTGATTTTAGCTGCTGAAGTAAATCATGTACCGAAAGTTTGGAATCGGCATAATCCAGGCCAACTACAAGCCCTAGTGAAATTTTATTATCACCCATTGGATAAATAAAACTGCCGCCGAATTCACCGTATTTCTTTGATCCCCTGAGGGGCCAACCCATTGTATGTATCACCTGTTTAAGAGGTTTCGCTACCTCCCATATTTCCTTAACACCTAACGCATATATCTGAGGGTTTGCTCTTTTTAAATTATAATGTTCAATTAATGCCATTGATAAATGACCTGTAGTTCCTTCACCAAGTACTGTTGTCTTTGCAAGAATATCCGTACCGGGCTGAAAATTTCCCATCTCTTTTCTGTCTTTATCAAGGCCCTTGTCATCTGTTTTTACACCTTTTACTGCACCATCTTCTACAATAAGCTTATCACCAGCCATTTCGTTAAATATCATTACCCCGGCTTCTTCTGCTTTTTGACCAAGCCATTCACCAACTTTACTGATAGATGCCACATAATTTCCTTTATTGTGCATTGTTGGGGGTGTTGGTAATCTAAACGATCCTTTATTGGTTAAGAAGTAAACAGCTTCGCCTTTAACTTTTTCATAAAATGGAAATTCGCTTTCTTCCATATCAGGAAATAGAGACTTAAATCCCATAGGATTTACAACGGCACCGGAAAGCAAATGTGCTCCGGGGTATTTTCCCTTTTCCAGAATCGCAATAGGTATTTCACCAAGTGATTCCATAAGTTCAGGTTCATTTTCCAGTAATTGACTAAGACGGATAGCACCTGCAAGACTGGCAGGACCTGCTCCTACAAATAATACTCCTGCTTCAAGACGGTTATCCGGATCATCTCCCATACCTGTAATAAACTCATCTTTTTCAACCGGTGGCCTGAATTCTGCTGGATTAATTGACATAGTATTATCTCCCTATCTATAAAATAAAGTTAAAAGACTGAATGATTCTTATTATAATTTAACAAAAAAGTAAGTCCGGGTTATTTTGCAAACTGGACTTCCAACCTCAAAAACTAGTCAAAATTAATAGAAATTTCGACTGGATAATATTAAATGTCGTGAAATAAAAGTCAAATTCTAAGGGGGTTTAACAACATTCCTGTACATAAAAAGGAGTGAAACTCACATATCAGTTTATTATCAAAGGAGGACTAAAATTAATAATAATAAAACGAGTTTCACTCCATAATATTTATTATCTAATATTAATTATCCATAACTTCCCTTCCGCTCTCAGTAGGGCCTGTTCCAGCTGGTGTAAACCCGCTGTTTGTGGTTAACAGTATTCTGTCCACCCTGCTACCATCTTCTCTCATCCAAAGATTTATCTCGTGCACACCACTGCCTACTGTTACACTTGCATCTGATGCTCCGCTCATTCTTGCCTTTGTCCATACAAAGCTGCTGCAGTTATTTATCATCTGTATCCTGTTAGCAGTTGTATTCTCCTGCCCGTTTATCCCCACATGGGCCGAATCGTTCTTTCCACTGCTTCCGCAGCCCCTTAACCATACAAAATATGTGCCCGGATTACTGAAATTCACCAGGTACATAAGTTCAGGGCTATTTGCTGAGTAGCCTGTGTTTATATTTACTTCGGTATTTGGTAAGGATTGCATGTAACCTTCGCCTGCAAATCCTCCCTGGGTTGTGTTTTCCTGCCAGCTCTTTGAGCCCCTGGAAATGCTTTCATCAAAGTTTTCTGCTTCCATCACTACCTGTCCGCCTTCCTCTATAAATGGTCCTGTCCCTCCGGGGGGCGGAGGTGGAGGTGGGTCATCGTCTCTTGTACTTTCAGCCGGGCCTGTTCCAGCTGGTGTAAATCCGCTGTTTGTGGTTAACAGTATTCTGTCCACCCTGCTACCATCTTCCCTCATCCAAAGATTTATCTCTTGCACGCCACTGCCTACTGTTACACTTGCATCTGATGCTCCGCTCATTCTTGCCTTTGTCCATACAAAGCTGCTGCAGTTATTTATCATCTGTATCCTGTTAGCAGTTGTATTCTCCTGCCCGTTTATCCCCACATGGGCTGAATCGTTCTTTCCACTGCTTCCGCAGCCCCTTAACCATACAAAATATGTGCCCGGATTACTGAAATTCACCAGGTACATAAGTTCAGGGCTATTTGCTGAGTAGCCAGTGTTTATATTCACTTCG